>ENA-UESE01000105-UESE01000105.1-human-gut-metagenome-genome-assembly--contig:-NODE-105-length-144487-cov-122.291974_pt1 | contig 144487 bp, 124 predicted proteins | sample MGYA00242995_ERZ507996 | MGnify/ENA primary metagenome ERZ507996 (study PRJEB26167, sample SAMN06115489) | human gut metagenome | host: Homo sapiens | place: China:Sichuan | collected 2015-04-15...
GTAAAAAACTTCCTGATGAAACAGGTTGTACAGGGATAACAATAACCGGTGACGACGGTTGCGGCGGGACGAGGAAAACCTGCTGTACTCCGACAGATACCAGTGACACAGTATGTTCTCGTGGTAAAGTCTTGGTTAACTGGGGGGATGACGGCTGCGGAAATCCCATCAAAAAATGTCGTCCCAGAGACACATGCAAAAATAGTATTTCTTGCAATAGTAATGGTGTGGGAACATTAAGTGTTGTTTGTACTTACGGCTCAAATCTTAACAGCCGTGAATTTAAAATAAAGGATTATACTTACAGCAATTATGCCGAATGTAAGAAACAGACCAGCAGCAATCCTCCTGTTCAAGGACGCTATGAGTGCGTTTATAATCAGCAAGTAGATTGTATCGGCGACTCCTATTGCGGTTTAACCGGCTGGGGTGTTATCTACAAAACCTATGATTCTACCGGAACATTACGCAGCTCTCGCGTTGATAGCGCCGGCAGCGGTAAACCAACACGCAGCGAATGTGAAGAAATGCTGCAAGAATATTGGGGAGATTTGATGTAGCATAAGAAAAAGAGGCCTGAAGAATCAGGCCTCTTTCTTCTTTGCGGCGGGAAGCAGAAAACTGAAACTTGTCCCCTGCCCCGGCTGCGTTTTGACACGTATTCTTGTCTTGAACAAATCGGCAATTTTTTTGACAATCGCCAGTCCCAGGCCTGAACCGCTTTTTTTGTTTTCCGGGTTTTGCCCGCTTTGGTAAAATTCATCAAAAATATGCGGCAAATCAGCATCGCTTATGCCAATGCCGTCATCCATAACAATAATTTGAACAAAGTTTCCGCGGCGTTTGCAGCCAAAGACGATTTTGCGCTTGGCATATTTGACAGCATTGGTCAGCAGATTGCGCAGCATGCGTTCCAGCAGAATTTTGTCGCTGCGGATTTCTAAAGAACAGGGAATGTAATGGAGATGTTTGTGATGACAAATGCTAATCATGGAAAATTCTTCAGCCAACTTATCGGTCAACTCATGCAGGCAGAAAATATGTTCTTCATATTTTGTACCGCCGTAGTCTAATTTGGATAAATCAAGATAGTTGTTCAACAAGTCGTGCATATTGTCTGCCGCTGCTATAATTTTTTCAATCAGGTTTTTCTGTTGCGGCAAAAGTTTGGTGTCGGCAAGAAGCGCGGCAAAAATACGCAGAGCATGCAGCGGCTGGCGCAAATCATGCGACGCCTGCGCCAGAAAGTAAGATTTGGAATCGCTTTCTTTTTCGCTGGCTTTCAATAGCCGTTCGGTTTCCTGATATTTTTCAGACAATTCCAAACAGTCGTCATACTTGCCGCTCATCTTCGCAAATCCTTTCTATCCCGATATTTCAGCATTCCAGAGGCGGCTGCCGGCATAACTGCTCAGACGGAAATACCAGTAGTTTGACAATGCCTCATTATTTTTAATATAAGCATTGACAACCGAAGTTGGTAGGCTGGTGGCGGATAATTTTTGTTTCAGCCAGTATTCCTTGTCTTTTTTGAAGAGAATCAAATCAACAATCAGACCGTCAAAAGTCACAACGCGCAGTTTCCGGTGCTGCGTAAAGAGCTGCTCGTCAAAATTCTGAGCCGAACGGACATCCGTGAAAGTGACGGACTGGAGCTGATTGAGCAAATCTTCAGGGTCGGCGCGGCGCAACATCTGGTTGCCGTCCATTATCCAGAACGGATATCCCGGCACGTCCCGGCCGATAATCAAGTCTTTTTGCGAGCGTTTGACAATAATGTCCCTGACTTCCGCCGGATTGAGCGTCAGCAGCGGCTGTTGCAGCCAGGCATGAACGTATTCCGGCAGGAGCGCCGCATTGCTGACCATATAGATTTTCTCACTGTCGGGAAAACGAACATAGGCAAATTTATTGTTATATGTCCGGCGGCCAACAATAACGCTGCCAAGCGTTTTTCCACTGGTGTCGGCCAGAACGATTTCAGCAGCGTTGTTTACAAAATTGTCGGCGAACTCAGCGTCGGTCAGTTCGACTGCCCGGTGGATACGGGAATAACGGAAAAAGTCAAGCAGCTTTTCAACCATTTGATAATTGGCAAAATACATATCCGCCTCGCTGACCCGCCAGAGGTTTTCGTCTTTGACCAGCGTTATTTCTTCCTTGGGCGTATGTATTCTGATTTCGGCAATTTGCGACAGTTCCAAATCAGGAAAAAGCGGTTCACCTTTCAGAGAGCCGAGATTTTCATAATAGACCGGAAACAGGCTGAACAAAGCGAAACATAATGCAAAGACAAACAATCCCAGTCCGCGGCGCAAATAAGCATTATTCATGGTTTTCCTCCAACGGGTTGCGATATCTCCGGCGGCTGCGGCTTAACCTGACGCCAAACAGGACGCCCAGAACGGTCAGCAGGCTCAAAGCTGACGCTGCAAAGATAAACCACAGGACGCGCCGAGATGTTTCCTGCTCGATTTTATAATTAAACTCGCGGATTTTATCTTCTCCGGCGGCAATATTTTTCCGGGCATTGTCAAGCTGCTGCATTTCATCCAGCGTCAGTCCCGAAATCTTTTCCTCGGCTTGCAGCCGTTCAACCGTCAGGGTATTTTGTTTCAGGCGGCGAATGGTATTGTTATAAGCGTCGGCAAGAGGCTGTCCCGCTTCATTGCGGAACAATGTCCGCAGCGAGATGTCCCACAGCAGCGGCCGGTGCTCATTTTGCAAATAATCATGGCTCCCGCTCATATAATCAACGGCGCGGAGAAGCAAATCGCCATTATCTGCCCAAGGGACTATGCCCCAGACCGGATTGCCGGCGGTATATTCGGCATCCGACCAGATGTCGTCATAAATAAAATCCGTATCGCCAATGATGAGAATTTTTCCGGGATTGAGCGATTCAGGCAGATATTCAAGCATTTGTTTGGCATAAGGCGTTCCCTCCATAACATTGCCGGTGAAGAAAGATTTGAAATTGCCTTCCAGCAGCCAAACCAGATTGGCTGGCATACCGTTTCCTTCCCTGTAGTTGCGCAGGACGGCGGCTTTATCCGGCAAAACGGCAAATTTGGCAGGAACATAACCGGCTGCGTCAGAGGTTCCGGCAAGCGGCGTTGCCCGCACACCATTCCGCTCGGCAATATTTACGGCCAGTGGAGAACGAAAAATAAGACTGTTCAGGCCGCGGGATATCAGATGCCGCTGTTCGATATTAGCCGCCGGCAGGTTAATCCACGGATAATATAACAGCGCCTGTCCGTCAAACAGAGCCTCCTCGGCATTGTTCTTATCGCCGGCGATTTGTTGCGGATTGATATAAATCCCCCAGTTTTCCAGCAGTTTTTTGAATGTCTTGTCATCGGTTATTTTATTGGTGTGCTCATTCAACGAATCAACCAGCAAAATCAGATTGCCGCCACGCAGCACAAACTGGTCAAGGGCGTAAAGTCCCAAAGGCGGCAGGCCGTACGAGGGCATAACGACAATCAGGGTGTTGATGTCGGCACCGATTTGGACGGCCTGAGGCGAAATCGGCACCAGCTGATAATCATTGGTCAGCTGGTTGAGAAAATTCCACCGTTCTCCCGGTTTGATGAACGGCAGGCGCGGATTACCGATTTGCTGTTCCGGAGCGATAACGCCGATTTTGGGCGGGCGGCGGTCTTCGTTCAAATTGAGCAAAATCCGGTTCAAATCGCTTTCAAGGTAATTGCGGCGCAATTCAACAAAGCTCGGAATAACATAGCTGTCACCGCGATCGGCCATTACCAAAGCGCCAAAAAACATGACATTTTTGCCGTCGGCACTGTAAAAGCTTTTCAGGCCCAGCATTTCCGCCTCGCGGGAAACTTCGTCAAAAGGCTCGGGATATTTGACATCATAGCTGACCGCGCCGTTTGAGGCATTCTGATACTGTTCGAGCAAACGGATAATCGCGCGGGAAAACTGCCAGGTCTGCGGATAATCTTTTTCAACTCCGGAGGAAACATAAAGGCGAACGGTCAGCGGCGTTTTGATTTCAGAGAGCATTTTTTCGGTTTCTGGCCGCAGGCTCAGGCGCTTGTCGGCGGTAAAATCGGCAATATGCCCGGCAAAGAGGACGGAGCTGCCAAAGTTCAAAAGGACAAAGGAAGCGCTCAACAGTAACGCCAGAATCAACAAAACGGAAGTTTTAGTCAGTTTCATACGCAGGCTCCTAATTCTTTTTGTTGGCGATAATAACGACATTCAGCCACAAAGAGAGGATGATTATCAGGCCGAAATAGATGAGATTATTGAGCGCGAGCTGACCGGCAATCATGTCCGCATATTCCGACCGAAAATCGAGCACGACCGACACCTGCCCCTTAAAGCGGCGGGCAACCCAGGAAAACAGCACGCTCGGGTTAAGTTCCAGCAGCATCCAGGCGCAGAAAAAAGAACAGACATAAGTCAGTACCGGATTGGAACTCAGGGCGGAGATAACGCTTCCCACGGCGGCAAACGCGCCGATAACCAACCAGACGGCGACATAAGCCAGAACAATATTCTGCCAGTCCAGCCTTATGTAAAAAGAACTGACAAAGGCCAGCGGCAGCGTGCACAACAGCATGACGGCGCCAAAACTCCAGGCGGCGGCAAATTTGGCCATAACCGCCGTTGCATATTTTACGGGCTGCGACAACAGCAAATCTATTGTGCCTCGGCGACTTTCATCCGTCCAGAGAGGCATGGACACCGCCGGAACGAGCAAGGCCAGAATTTCCGGCTGGAAACGGAAAAAAGAAAACAGCGCCTGATTGTTTATCCTGAAAAAATCTCCGGCAAAAAAGCACATACCAAGGGACAAAACCAAATAGACCAGCAGAATGAAAAAACCGAGCCAGCCTGAAAACAGGGCATAAAATTCTTTGCGCCAAATACTAATAAAGGGATTCGACATTGCGCCCTCCTCCTGTTGTCAAGCTGCGAAATGCTGCGGAAAGATCATTTTCCGGCAGCAGGCGTCTGAGCCGCTCCGGCGTCGTATCCTTAACCAGCCGCCCGTGGTCAAGCAGCAGAATACGGGTGGCGGCGGCTTCGACCTCTTCCATAATATGTGTTGACAGCAGAACGATACCGCGGCTGGCGTAAGCTTTGATAAAATTGACAAGCGCAAATTTCTGATTAGGATCCAGTCCCTCGGCCGGTTCGTCAAGAAGCAGGATTTCAGGATTGTGAATAATGCCGCCGGCAATGCCGACACGATGGCGAAAACCTTTAGACAGGTCGAAAATGCGGCGGTTGATGACGCCGGACAAATCCAGCCCGCGGATAAGTTCTTCCGTCCGCTGAGCGAAAGTTTCGGCGCTGAGGCCGCGCATTCCGGCTGTAAACTGCAAAAATTCAAAGACGGTCATGTTGTCATACAAAGGGCTGTTTTCCGGAACATAGCCAATTTTGCGCAACGCGTCGACTCTGCTGCCGGTAATGTCTTCCTCATCAATAAAAACACAGCCGCCGTCTGGGGATAACAATCCGGCCAGAATGCGGAGCAAAGTGGTTTTTCCGGCACCGTTGGCGCCGAGCAAAGCGACTATTTCGCCTTTTTTGATGTCAAAACAGACATCGTCCAACGCCGTTATTTTGCCGAAATTCTTAGATAATCCGCGCACTGTAATCATTTTGCCGCCTTTTGACTCGTTTCAAATTGTTTCCAGTCTAGCTTATTTATTTTTAAATTTTAAGATTTTTTTAAGAGTTATAAAAAGTTTGATGATAATTTGTTTTTTTAATTTATTAATTGTGAAAAATGTGTTTTTATAGGGGCAGAAATTTTGTGTTTAGGAGTTTTTTATGCCTGAAAAATATACCAGTGAAGAAACAAAAACGCTGAAAACCGGCCTTTATGCCGGTTTGGCCGTCGTTTTGCTGTGCACTTTTTTTGTATTGCGGGGAACCGGTGCTGCCCAAACCGAGAACGGCCGCTCTTATGAAATAAACGCCCGCTTCGGCCGAACCGACGGCCTTTTGGTCGGCGATAAAGTCCGACTGGCGGGAGTGGATATCGGTCGGGTTGTCAACGCGCAGCTGGATGACCATTTTCATGCCATTCTGACGCTTGATATTTCCGAACAGGTCAAAATTCCCGACGACAGCAGCGCTTCCATCGTCAGTTCGGGACTGATGGGCAACAAATATATTGAAATCGAACCGGGCGGGTCTCCCGATTATCTGGCGCCGGGCGGCGAGTTTGCCTATACGCAGGACGCCATGGTGCTGGAAGAACTGATTGACCGTATTATCGGCATCGGCAAAGCCAACCGCAAAAACTGCAAGTAAATTGCCGCAATAAATATAACAGATGTAAGGAGTTTTTTATGAATAAGAAGCCAATGGAAACAATTATGGGTATTGTGGTTTTGTTTGTTGCCGCATTTTTCCTTTATTTTGCATATAAAGTTTCTGACCTGCAGGTAGTAAAAGGCTATGAAGTTACCGCACGTTTTCTTAAGGTCGGCGGTTTGAATGTCGGTTCAGACGTCCGCATTAACGGCATTAAGGTCGGTACGGTCGTTTCCCAAAAGCTTGACAATGAAAATTATGACGCGGAAATTGTCATGAGTCTGTCTTCTGCCGTTCCTCTGCCCAAAGACAGTACGGCGGTTATTGTCGGCGATGGTCTTATCGGCGATAAGTTTATCAAAATTGAGCCTGGAAAATCTAAGGAAATGTTGCAAAACGGCGATGTTATTACCAATGTCAAAGACTTTAAGACCATTGAAGACATGGTCGGCGAAATAATTTTCATGGTGACGGACAATGGCGAAGAAAATAAATAAACTTCTGGTTCCGGCTGTTGTTCTGGCGGCGTTATCCGCTCCGGCAACCGCCAAGGAAATTGAAACAAACACGGCCAAGCTGCAGGCAATGGACAAGATTACCGGCCGGGTAAACGTTATTGAAGCGCCGGTAAATGCAGCAGTACGGTTCGGCAGCTTCTCAATTGTCGTCAGAGCCTGCAAAACCCGTCCGCCCGAGGAAACGCCCGATAACTACGCGTTTGTCGATGTGGTTGATATTGGGCAGGATAATCAACAGCAAAATATTTTCAAAGGCTGGATGATTTCTTCCAGTCCGGCGCTGAATGCCGTCGAGCATCCGATTTATGACGTTTGGCTGTTGCAATGCATTAACACCGAGGTGGACAAGTCAAAACTATTGAATACCGAGCAGCTGAAAGCGCGGGATGAAATTCCGCAGCAGCAGCTTAAGGAAGACGAGGCTGAAATTCCGGCGGAAGATTCTGAGCCAGAGAACCTGATTCCGGTCACGACGCCGGAAGATATTGTTTTAGAGGAAAAACAAGCGGAAGCTCCGGTAACCGAAGCAGCCCCTGTTCCCTCCGTTCCGACAGGTGAACAGGAAATTATTGATGACGGCGCGCCGGAATCGCTGATTAACATTTCCGAGGAAACTTTAGTTGAAACACCGGTACAGGCAGATATGGCTGAAAATACCCAGCCGAATGACGGTGTTACGACCAATGAAGAGGAGGTTCCGGCCGATAGTGAAGATGTTTCCGCTGTAACAGAGGTTGAAACGCTTGAAGCCGAGGCCAAACCGGAGAATGTTGAAACTGACGTTGTTCAGCCCGCAGAGGAAACTGTGCCGGCTGCTCCCTCAGAAAATGCTTCAACGGATAGTACCGTCGCTTCCGAAGCGGGAGAAACTGATGAGCTTTTTTCTGACGGCGGAAAAGTTACCGAAACGGAAGACGCCCGTTTTATTGAGTTCAATGTTGAGGAGGAAGACGCTTCAATTCCGGAATTGAAGCTCTAAATAAAAATTCAGTTTGAGGCGAAAATGAAGAAAGATATTGACGTCAGTTTTGTCATGACCGTTTATAACAAGGAATATTATCTTCCGTCGGTCTTGAAAGCCCTGCTCGGACAAACCGGGTTGAAAAATCCCGAATATATTTTTATTGACGATCTCTCAACGGACAAATCGGTTGACATTATTCGTGAATATACGCAGGGGCTCCCCAATGTGACAATTGTCGCCAACAAGGAGAACCGCGGCATCAGTCCGCGTATTAATCAGGGGATAGCCTTAGCTAAAGGGGAATATACCCGAATGTTGGATTCTGACGATATTTTTCCGATTGACTCAACGCAAAAAATGCTGGCTTTGGCCAAAGAACTGAATGCGGACATGGTTTACGGCCGTTTTTCCAAGACAGGAAAAGAACCGCAGCAGCTTGAGCATGAAACGATGTCTCACGACTTCAGTTACTCGTACAATGAAAATGCTCTGCTTGGTGTTTTGACCGGGCGTTTTACGCGCATGGGGCAGCTTATCAGGACAGAAATTCTGAAAGAAGCCGGCGGCGCGGATGAACGGGTTTTTATTCAGGATGAATCTATTCCGTTACGGACGGCAATTTATGCACGTGGAATTGTTAAAATTGATGATAATGTAGTTTTGGTTCCAAAGGAAATCGGCAATTTTTCCGGCAATAAAATCCAGTTGGACAATGACCGTTTCATGGCTTACTGTTACGCTATCCTTGATAACCCCGGTCTGCCGGAAGATGCGTTGAAACTGATGTATCTAAGGGCTGTTTCCGCTTATTGGAAATATGTCAAAAAAACTAAATTCTGTCCGTATTTGCGCAAAGCCTTTTTCAAATATCTGGGCTGTAAGTTACGCCCGTCCCTGCCCGATTTGGCTTATCTTAAAGAAATGCAGACCGACTTTTTAAGCCTGCCGCATATCCGCCGCGTGGTTAATCCGCTTCATGCCTTAGAAAAGAAATAGGTACAAAAAAGCTCCGAGCCAAAACTCAGAGCTTTTACTGTTAAAGAGATACCTTTGATAAATCGAGTACCGGACGAACGCTAAGAGTTTTATCCTTTGAACAACCGCCAATACCATTATACCAATATCGGGCTTTAAAATGATTATCATTCCCATAATCGGTTGATGTCCAACATAAATTATTGCCCAATACGTTTCCACCCAAAGAAGAAAATATTGCATTCATATTGTCTTCTATCTTCTGGGCCAGATTGTTCCAGAATTCTACTGTACCGGCTTCGCATTCTTCTCCTAAGAGTTTGATGCTTTTACAATAATTCATTGCTTCAGTCCAGGGCATACGGTAAGGAGAATTTTTCATAGTAATCAGATGATTTTCAAAAATTATCCCCAAAGGCGTACGCCCGATTTTATCTTTTTTTAAAGTGCTGATTGTTCCGTCATCATACATAACCGGATACGCATATTCATCACTTAAATCAAGCATGGGGAAAACATAAAAACTTCTCTCATTTTGCCTAGACCAACCGCTTCCGCCACATATACCCCAAAGCATACAAAAGGTGGCTGCACTCTTACCTGAATTCTCAGACGTCCAAAATGATGCCATATCAGAAAGTGGTTTTACGCCTAAAGAATAAAATATATTGTTTATTTTTTTCCTTCCGCCTCTAATGTTATACCAGAGTTTTATTGTACCGGCTTCACACTCTTTTCCTAAGAGTTTGACACTTCTACAATATTCCATGGCTTCATTCCAAGGCATTTCATTCTGAGAAACTTTCAGTGACAGCAGATGATTCTCAAAAATAATTCCAATAGGTGTACGGCCAATCTTATCACATTCTTCTGTACTGACAGTGCCATCCTCATACATGACCGGATAAGCAAAACAGCTTTTCTGTAAGCGCAGCAGATGATATTGTATTTTTTTGAAAAAATCCAATTTCATGGTTGTTTTTGCTTCGTCTTGCCAGTCTTCCTTACAAAGGCAAGGCGCATCTTTTACAATTTCTTCCATAATTATACAATTTTGGTTAATAATAAATTTTCATACTTTTTTTATACCACGCTTTAGACAAAAGTCAACAAAAAAGCTCTGAGTAAAAGCTCAGAGCTTTGCATTCATAAAATCAATTTTTAAGCTGATTTTTTTGTTGATTTTTTAGCCGGTTTTTCTTCCGCTTTTTCTTCAGATTTTGCAGATTTTTTAGAAGAAGCTTTTTTGGCCGGTTTGGCATTTTCTTCATCAAAATTATACAAATCTTCTACGGAAATGATTTTTTCCGCTACTTTAGCTTTTGAAATGATATGGTCGATAATCTTTTCTTCAAAAATCGGCGCTTTCAAAGCTTCAACAGCGTCTTTGTTTTTCAGGTAATAATCAAATACGGCTTTTTCCTGTCCCGGATATCTTCTTGCTTCATTCATGATAGCCTTGTTGACATCGTCAGCTTCAATAGAGATTTTGGCATCTTTACCGATTTCAGAAAGCAACAGACCGAGTTTGACACGGCGGACGGCAATATTTTTGTAATCATCCAGCAAATCTTCCTCAGATTTGGCTTTTTCGCTTTCGTCAAGCTGGTTCATTTTTTTAGCCTGTTCATACTGAGCGACAATGCCTTTATATTCGGCGTCAACCAAACCGGCAGGAACGTCAAAGCTGTATTCCTTGTCCAAAATGTCAAGCAACTGGCGTTTCAGCTTCATGCGGGAAGCTGCCTCGTAATCAACCTTGATACGGTCGGCAATTTTTGATTTCAGTTCCTCCAGGCTGTTTTCGCCGATGGATTTGGCAAATTCATCATCAACCTTAACCGGTTCCGTTTCGCGGATTTCTTTGATTTCCGTTACAAATAAGGCATCTTTTCCGGCCAAATCTTTCGCATGATAATTTTCAGGGAAAGTGACTTTTACATCAACTTTGTCACCTGATTTTTTGCCAATCAGCTGGTCTTCGAACCCCGGAATAAAAGAACCGGAACCAAGTTCCAGAGGATAAGCAGCGCCCTTGCCGCCCTTGAATTCAACACCGTCAACAGAACCGACGAAGTCGATAACAACTGTGTCACCTTTAACAGTGGCGCGGTCTTCTTCAACTTTCTTGGTATTGCGGCGGGACTGAGCCAGATAGTTGATGGCTTTGTCAACTTCTTCAGCCGGAACTTCAGCCATTAATTTTTCAAGAGAAATTTTGCTCAGGTCACCGAATTTGATTTCCGGCAGAAGCTCAACGCTCATTTCAAACTCAACGTCTTTGCCGTCAGCAAAAGATGTGATTTTAACATTCGGCATCATGGCCGGACGGAGTTCCTTGCTCTTGATGACTTCTTCGGTTGCGTCGCGAACCAGTTCATCCAGCACTTCGCCCATGACGGAGGCCTTATACTTCTGTTTCAGCATTTCTTTCGGTGCTTTGCCCGGACGAAAGCCCGGCAGTTTGACGTTTTTGGAAACCTGATTCAATTTGGCGTCAACCTTGCTTTCCATATCTTTAGCCGGAACAACGACTTTATATTCTTTTTTCAAACCTTCAGATTTTAACTCAGTAACATTCATGAATTTTCTCTTTTTATTATGATTTATACGACATTCCGCAAAACGCAGAATGGTGCAGGCGGAGAGACTCGAACTCTCACAGCTTACGCCACCAGATCCTAAGTCTGGCGTGTCTACCAATTTCACCACGCCTGCGGTTGTTGGATTTTCTTAATTATTGTTTGAAATACTACATAATTTTTTATTTAAATCAAGTAAAATTAACAGGGCAATTAAAATTATTGTAATATATCTTTATATTTACTATTATGACGGTAATTAATTAATGTCTTTCGGGAAGTTAGAAGGAGAAACTCGTGTTTTCAGGCAAAAATACCCAAGCTGTCCTGTGCAGCGCAATGTTTTCGGTTTTGCTCAGCTCTTGCGCCTGGTTTGATGGCAAGACGGCCGAGACGGCGCCGAACCACAGTTGGTTTCAGGGCGAAAATTACGGCACAAAAGGTTCCAGCGACGCAGAACTGGCGACCGTTGCTTATTCCCAGGGAAAATTCGAAGACGCGGAAAATTATGTGATTCAGGCGCTGACGCTTAATCCCCGCCAGCCGCAGGCCTTAATGGTCGGCGCACTTGTTTATGAGAAGACCGGAAGGCTTAACCGCGCCCGCCAGTATTATGAAGACCTGACAATCGTCGGTACGGAAGAAATGACCATTCTCGGCACAAAAGACGGCGCGCCGGAAAGGATGTCCGACGTTGCCCGCCGCCGCTTGCGTTACCTTAATATGATACAGAGCGACATCATGATTGAGGACAAGGACGGGGTGATGACTTTTAATATTTCTCAGGAAGCGGCGCAGCGGCAGGGAAAGTCAGCCATGGAAGCGGCATTATTTGTTCGCGAGCAGAAGCTTATTGCCGAAAATAAGGCTGCTTCAGCCGCAGATATTCAGGCTGTCGAAGTTTTATTCAACGATAATGAAAAAAACATTATTTCCCGTTTTCTGACCATGAAAGAACTGGCGGAAAAAGACCTGATTACCAAGCAGGAATTTCTTGACGGGCGGCAGGCCAATATCGGCGGTCTGCTGCCACTGACAAACATTCCGCCGGCAGAGGGAATTCAGGCGCCGGTTCCCTCACCCGATTTGATTATTGAGCGTATCGACTCTTTGAAGGAAGCCGTTGAAGCGCGCGCCATTACGCCGCAGGAATTTTCTTCGGAAAGAGATTTGATTGTCGAAGCCATTTTGCCCCCAAATCCGCGACAAAGGATGAAACCGCAGGCTCCGGCAAAAGATATTCTTACTGCAGCAAAAAATCTGCGCAAGCTTGATGTTATCCGCGACCTTGGGCTGATTACAAAAAATGAGCAAATGAAGGAAAAGCAGGCGATTGAAAACTATCTCGGCATTAATCGTGCCGATGCTAAAAAAGCATCCACATCGGCAAAGGCCGAAGCCAACACTAAAGACAACACCCCTGCTCCGCAGAATCTGGTTAAAATCCAGCAGGAAGCTGTTGCTGCTCCTGCAGCCAATGCGGCGGCTCCGAAAGTAGAAACGGTCGTTATTCAGGAAGAAGTCATTATTCCGGAAGTTTCTTCGCCTTTTTAAAATTATTTTTTAGACAGAATATTGACAACAACAGAAAGATATGGTATTTTTCTGTTGTTTTTTTATTATTCTAAAACTAACTAAAACAATTATAATTATGAAAAAGGTATTTTTCTTTGTTGCAATGCTTCTCGTTGTATTAAATTCTTTTGCCGTTGACAAGGGTGACACTGTCAGAATTGAAGACATTCATACAAAGGTCATCGTTTCACGGAAAAACAAAGTTCAAAAACGTTATTTGTGTTTCCGGCTTGCTGATGATCGCATGATTGAGATTGTTGACAGGCAAAAAGAAAAAAAGAACTCTGATTGTGGCATTGTTTACACGTTTAGCGCTGAAAAAAACGCTTATATTGAAAGCGACCGCTTTAAAACCGATTTTGACAGCTGGAAGAAAGCACGCAAAAACAGCCTGATACATATCAGACGTGAAAATTTTCACAAAGTATACAGCCTGCTGTAAAATCAAAAAAGCCCTGAGTTTCTAACTCAGAGCTTTTCATTTTAAAGAGATGTATTTAAGTTAACCAAACAAAACTGGTTGCAACTTCCGGAGGTAATTTGCTAAAATCAAGTACCGGACGAACGGCATAGCGGTTAAACTTATTATCGTAGTACTCGTCGCCAGGGGCTAGACAGAAAGACCACGCTCCGAGAGTGATATCCCCGTGTGCCGACCAATATTTCCGTTTTGTTTTAATCCTTTTTCCACCCAGCGAAGCCAGCATTTTATTGATAGCTTTGCTTTTTTCTTGCCAATACACTTTTTCCAAAACTCTATTGTTCCGGCTTCGCACGATTGCCCAAAGATTTTAACGCTTTTGCAATAATCCATTGCCTCGTACCATTTCATTCTTTTAGAAGAATCTCGCAGTGTTATCAGGTGATTTTCAAAGATAATACCCAAAGGCTTACGGCCAATTTTATCACATATAGCATTACTTATTATTCCGTCGGAATACAACACTGGATACAGATAACTGCGATTACTCTTTCGAAGCCTATTGTACAATATCTTTTGAAAAAAGTTTCTTTTCGGCTGCATCCGTTCCATGTCATCGTCTTTACAAAGACATGGCGCATCTTTTATAACTTCACTCATAATTATAATATTTTATATTAATAATATTGTTGTTTTTACAGTCTTATACCGTTTTAGACAAAAGTCAAGAAAAAAGACAGCAGCGGCAAGACGTCTTTTCACTTGCAAAATTCATCTTTTTGCGTTAAAAAAGCTTAAAATTTTTAATGCATTAAAATAAAAGAGTATTTGTAAATGACTGAAAATAAAGTAAATCCGCGCAAATGTTTTGCGATTATTTCCCACCCGGACGCCGGTAAAACGACCCTGACCGAAAAGCTCCTGTTGTTCGGCGGTGCCATTCAGCAGGCCGGTGCTGTCAAAGCGCGCGGCGATACCCGTCATGCCCGGTCGGACTGGATGAAGGTGGAACAGGAGCGAGGTATTTCCGTTGCTTCCTCAGTCATGAATTTTGAATATGACGGCGTGACATTTAACCTTTTGGACACACCGGGACATGAAGACTTTTCCGAAGATACTTACCGCGTTTTGACCGCTGTCGACTCTGCCGTAATGGTGCTTGATTCCGCCAAGGGTATTGAAACCCAGACAAAAAAGCTGTTTGAAGTCTGCCGTTTACGCAATGTGCCGATTTTGACTTTCATCAACAAGCTTGACAGAGAGGGGCTGGATCCGTTTATGCTGCTGGACGACATTGAAAAAACGCTGGCTCTTGACGTTACGCCGGCGAGCTGGCCGATTGGCATGGGCAAAGATTTTCTCGGCTGTTATGACCTTTTGAATGACCGCCTGATTTTGATGAACAAAACAGGAGATAAATCGCAGATTAACGCTACTATTGAAACCTGCGAAGGTTTGGATGACCCGAAGCTTGACCGGATGTTACCATCCCATGCCGTTGAAAAACTGCGTGAAGACGTGATGATGGTTCGGGAACTTTGTCCGGCTTTTGATTTGGATTTATATCTGGCCGGCGCGCTGACCCCGGTTTTCTTCGGCAGTGCTATCAACAATTTCGGCGTTCGGGAAATTCTGGAAGGCCTGCATGAAATCGCGCCGCTGCCCCGCCCTCACCCGGCTGTGGAGCGCACGGTTTCTCCCGAAGAAAAGAAAGTTACCGGCTTTGTTTTTAAAATTCAGGCCAATATGGATCCCAAACATCGCGACCGTATCGCCTTTATGCGCATTTGTTCCGGGCATTTCAAGCGCGGTATGGCTTTGGCGCAAATCCGCACCGGCAAGCAGATTAAGGTGCCGACGCCGGTGATGTTTATGGCGCAAGACCGAGAGTTGGCCGAAGACGCTTATGCTGGGGATATTATTGGTATTCCCAACCACGGGCAGTTGCGTATCGGCGACACGCTGACTGAGGGTGAAAAGCTGAATTTTACCGGAATTCCGAGTTTTGCACCGGAACTTCTGAAAAGCGTTCGTGCGGTTGATCCGCTGAAGTCAAAGCATCTCGGCAACGCCCTTTTGCAAATTGCCGAAGAAGGCGGTGCTTCTGTATTCAAGCTCATCAGTGGCGGCGAATGGGTTGTCGGCGTCGTTGGCGCTTTACAGTTTGAAGTTATGGCAGACCGCATCAAAAACGAATTTAACATTCCGGTCATGTTTGAAACAACGCAATATTATACGGCCCGTTGGGTTTCCTCCGAAGACAAAGCACAGTTTGAGAAATTCAAAAATTCCAATCAGCTTACTTTGGCGGAAGACCATGACGGTTCTGTGGTTTTTCTGGCGCGCAACGCCTGGCATCTCAACAAGGCTCAAGAAGATTTTCCCAAGGTTGTCTTTATGAAAACACACCCGCGGGGTGTTGCGGCAAGTTAGCTGCTGGAAGCTGGGGCAGCTTCACCCCATCTGTTTGCCGCTGATTGTCCCGTGCATAAGGAAGCACTGCGTGCGCCTTGTGCCTGCCTGAAGTTTTATTCGCTAAATTAATAAGAAAAGGGACTATTTCCAGTCCCTTTTTTGTTACAATAAGGTTTTAGAATGTAATTACCGGACGAACAGTGTTGATATAAGAACTATGAGCATTCTCGGTATCTATTTTGCAGTCATTACTATTTCCATAAGAAAAAAGTGTCCAAGCAGCATTATCGTCATCATCTCCAGCAACTGAAGACCAGACTCGTTCGCTATTTACATCAACGAGTTCGATACCGCCAAGTTTCTTTATCGTTTTATTTACAGTTTCTAAATTGCGACATATCATGTTCAATAATCCAGCTGCTGGCAAGCACCATTTCCCTTTTGTTGTCGGCACCGCGCTCGGCGCGTATTCATATGCAGCCCATGCCGCCGGATATTGGCTACTATCTCCTTTATTCAAAATTATCCTCGTTGCCGTGCAACTTTGCGACTGCCAAGATGCTTCAGTGACGGTTTCTGCCGTGAACAAACCTGTATTGGGTTTGTAATGGGTTTTAAATGCTACCTGCGCAATCGGAGAGGGGGTTATTGCATAGCCGCATTTACCGCTCATGACATCATCAATGTAAAAGATTACTCCAATAGGCGTTTTACCGTTAACTTTATTTTCCGAACAAGTACCGTCATGGTTTAATATCCATCCGACCTGACAGTTTTCCGCATAACCGTTGCAGCCTCCTAAATCCCCCTTATCTGCTGCATAACCTTTTGTTTGGAGCAAGGAACCAATAATTAAAGTTAAATAAAATACTTTTTTCATCTCTCAACTCCTTTTATTAAAATTCGATGACCGGACGGACAAATATGCTTCCTGTTCGGTCTCCTTGGTGACTGCTTATCCAGCTTCCGTCAGTTCCTGCTGCCGTAATCCCTGTGAAACTACTGCTATTAGGATAAATCCATACTTCAAAAGTATCTTTTTGTGTTGAACTCCACAAATAATTTAAATTTTCGCCACCGATTAATGATAATACTTCATTGATTTTTTCATTATTATCCTTTATTTGCTGTAAAATACCTGCTGCAGGCAAACACCATTTTCCTCTTGTTTCAGGAGCTGTTTGCGGTGCATATAGATAGGCACGCCAAGCAGCCGGATAAGTAAGGCTGTTATCTGCCTCTATAATTTTTCTGGTATTTCCACAACTGTCAAAATCAGCTTTTGCTGTTGAAGAATCACTTTTATATCCTACTGGCATTTCATTGCTATACCATAAATTTCCCGGACGCCATGATGTTCCTTGCCTATATCCGCCGGCCTCGACAGATTGGGCTGACAAAACCTGACCACAGCCTTCTGGATTGATATAAACGACAATACCTATCGGTTTCTTTTCATCATTTTTACCTGCCGTGCAGGTGCCGTCGCTGTTAAGAATATCGCCGATTTTGCAGTTTTTAGCATAGCCTGTACATTGGCCGAGAACGGCTTTCTCTTCAGTTTTTGGGCAAGCCCAATATTCGCCAAAGGGACATTTTAAGCCGTTGTCACATTTTTGAAGAGAAGTATAGCCTAATTGCAGGCAGTCTGTTACGACACATTGCGCTGCAGTATATTGCGGAATCAGACATGCCGTCATCCCACCTAACAAAAATTTAAGATTAATATTCATGTTGAACATCCTTGTTTTAAGGTTAAAACAAAACCCGCTTTCTGAAGAAGACGGGCGGATGTTGACAACCGTAACTTAGTAAACGGCTCAGCGCTTTCGTGCAAAGCCTTATAACGCCGACATCCGCCTCCTAGCACATATCAAGGACAGATATCAGCATATACTTATTTTAAGTCGCAATTATGCTTGACGACTACTAAGTTTGAAAGGGTTGTCACGCCCTCGGCGGCAAACTCTGCCGCTTAAATTAAGGGTACCACAGTGGCATAATTTTAGCAAGTTGTTTTTGTAAAGAAAGCAAATTTTGCTATAAAAAAAAGCTCTGAGTTTTTACTCAGAGCTTTTGCCGTTTAATAAGATGCGTTTAAGTTAACCAAACAAATCTGGCGGCAACTTCCGGAGGCAATTTACTAAAATCAAGTACCGGACGAACAGCAAAGTGGTTATTCTTATATTCAAAGTCGACACAGCCTTGGCTGGCGCCATCATTCGTACAGAAGAACCCCGCGCCGTAGCGGTTAAACTCGGACGAAGACCAATGCCACTCATGTACCTTATTTCCTCCCAGAGAAAGCAGCGTTTTGTAGATAAAACCGCTTTCTTCCTCAATAAGATACTTTTTCCAAAACTCTATTGTTCCGGCTTCGCACGATTGCCCAAAGATTTTAACGCTTTTGCAATAATCCATTGCTTCATCCCATTTCATTCTTTTAGAAGAAGCTCGCAGCGTTATCAGATGATTTTCAAAAACGACGCCCAGAGGCTTACGCCCTATCCTATCACATATAGCATTACTGATTGTTCTGTCGGAATACAACACCGGGTACAGATAACAGCGATTACGCTTGCGAAGCCTACTGTATAAAATTTTTTGAAAAAAGTTTCTTTTCGGCTGAATTCGTTCCATCTCATCATCTTTACAAAGACATGGCGCATCTTTTATAACTTCACTCATAATTATAATGTTTTATGTTAATAATATTGTTGTTTTTACAGTCTTATACCATTTTGGACAAAAGTCAAGAAAAAAGCCTCATTGCTTTGGCAACGGGGCTTTAATTTTAAGAATATCAGAAATTCTGATTACAGGGATTTGATGGATCATCGGGGTCTGGCGCAGGATTGCTGTCATCGACATCAAGTGCATTCATTACTGCTTTGACAGGATCGCTGAAAGCTTCTTTCAACAAACTAAGACAATAACCGCCTTTTTTCGACATAATTATTAAATTTAAAGGGTTATATAATAGAGATAATTATTAAAATGTATTTTTATTTTACATCTCCAAATTAAATTTTGTCAATCCCTAAAATATATTGTTTTCATTCGTTTGGCTGTCCAATAAGTTCATTACGCGTTCGGTCGCCTTAATCGCCGCCTTAACCTGATCTGAAGAAACGGCATGGGTTATCAGCCCGTTATCCCATTTGATGACGGCTTCAACCAGCGAGTTGCTGTTGCCGCCGGGCGGAATGGTGATTTCAAAATCAAGCAGGCGCGGCACTTTTACGCCCATGCGGCCGGAAAGTTTGTTCAAAGCATTCATAAAAGCATCATAACCGCCGCTGCCGCTGGCAACGCCTTCATAGAAACGCCCTTTATATTCAAACTGCACATTAGCACTTGGTTTCATTTTCAGGCTGGTGGTGATAACACAGCCAAGGATGCGAAAATTTTTATATTTATGCCCGCCCAGCAAGTCCGAAATCAAAAACGGCAAATCCTCGGCTGTGACTTTCTTTTTCAAATCGCCCAGTTCCACGATTTTGGCAAGAAGCTTTTTCTTCTGGTCGTCATTCAGGTTGATTCCGAGGCGTTTCAGGTTCATTTCCAAGCTGGCTTTGCCCGACAATTTTCCCAGAGCATAATCGCGCACACGGTCAAAGCGCCCGGGCATCAGTTTTGATTCATAGAGGCAGCCTTTCTTGTCGCCGTCGGCATGAATCCCTGCCGTTTGGGTAAAGACATCCTTGCCCAAAATCGGCATATTCGGCGCAATGCGCTTGCCGCTGAAGGTTTCGACCAGAATACTGATTTCTTTCAGCTTGCATTCGTTAACCGTCGTATCAAAATCCGTATGGTCCTTGATAGCCGCGGCAATCTGCGCCAAATCGACATTACCGGTTCGTTCGCCCAGACCATTGACCGTTACATGAACGCCCTTTACGCCCGCCCGGACAGCCGCCAGAGAATTGGCTACGGCCATGCCGTAATCATTATGAGCATGAAATTCGAATGCAATTTCAGGATAACGACGCACCGTTTCACCGATAAACTCGCAGGTGTCAAAGGGATTCAAAATTCCTAATGTGTCCGGCAGGATAATCCGCCCAAAGCCCATACCGGCATATTTATCAAGCATTTTCCATACATAGTCCGGGCTGTTTTTGATGCCGTTTGACCAGTCCTCCAAATAGACATTGGCTTTGAAACCTTTGTCAAAGGCATATTTTACCGTTTTTTCAACATCGGCCATATGTTCTTCAAGGCTTTTTTTCAACTGCATTTCACAGTGGCGGCGCGATCCTTTGGTTAAAAGATTAATATGACGGCAGCCGGTCGGTTCCAGCCAGTCAACGGATTTGTCATAATCGGTAAAGCTCAGGACTTCCACTGCATCGGCATAACCGCAACCGGACGCCCATTCCATAATCGAAGACAGGGTCTTCTGTTCCTCAGGACTGACTTTGGCGCTCGAAACTTCGCAGCGGTTGACGCCGACATCTTCCAGCAGGCGGCGGACAATAACCAGTTTTTCCTGAGATTTAAAGGCGACGCCGCTGGTCTGCTCGCCGTCACGCACCGTGGTATCGACAATATCAATCATTCTCATGCTATTTTTTCTCTTTAATCAACTCCAACACGATATCAGCCGCATTCTGGCTCGGCGTTTGTTCGCCCTGCCCCAGTATCTCGCGCACTTTGGCAAAACCGTCCGTCTGTTTTTCATACCAGTCGTCATCTTTTAAGATAAAATGGCGGATATAAGAGGCGATATTGCCGGGCACGCAGCGTTCCTGCAACAGCTCGGGAACAATTTCGCGGCCAATCAAAATGTTAGATAAATTCACAAACTGAATTTTCAAGAAGCGGCGGGCCAGAAAAGCCGTAAATGGCGAAACCTTGTAAGCCACGATATGCGGTACATTGCAGATTGCCAGTTCCAGAGCAACGGTTCCCGAAGCGGCAATCGCGGCAGATGAGGCGCGAAAAGCGCCGTAACGGTCATTTTCCGTATCGACCACCAAAATGTCGTTACCGGATTTTTTAACCTCTTTTCTGACGCTGTCCGCCACGGTTTTTACCGTCGGAATAACAAAATAAAAATCCTTGTCTTCTTGCTGCAAACGCTCAACAGCCTGCAAAAACACCAGCAGCAGACGGGAAACTTCCGTTTTGCGGGAACCGGGCAAAACCGTGATGATTTTCTTTTCTGCCGGAATATGGTATTTTTTGCGAAATTCAGCGCCGTCGGCATGGACTGCCGGACTTTCGATTACCGGATGCCCGACAAATTCCGCCCGCAAGCGATAAGGCGTGAAATATTTGGGTTCATAAGGGAAAAGGGTCAACAGCAAATCTATGTATTTATACATGGTTTGCGCGCGTTTTTTCTTCCAAGCCCAGACCTGCGGCGCGACATAATGCACCTGTGGAATGCCCAGTTTTTTCTTACGCAGAATTTTGTGAATACGGGAGGAAAAGCTCCAACTGTCAACCGTTATCACCACATCCGGACAGATATGTTCAATATCTGCAATAGTTTTTTTTATCAGTCCTAGAATTTTGGGAATACTGGGAATAACTTCCACCAGCCCCATAACTGCGAGATCGGAAATGTCAAACAGCGATTTCAGCCCCTCTTTTTCCATGGTATCGCCGCCGACGCCGTAAAACTCAATATTACCCTTGGTTTTCTCGCGCATGGCGCGCATGAAGCGTGAAGCGAGCAAATCGCCTGACGGTTCGCCGGCAATCAGATAAACTTTTAACTTTTTATTCGGCATGATATTCTCCCGGGTCAATTCCGATAACAAACAGCCCTTCTTTATCAGCCGCCCGAATGACTTCTTCCTCATCCACAATCAGACCGTTTCCGGCATGGACAGCTATACCTTTCAGCCCGGTTTCTTTGGCGCGATAAACTGAACGCGGGCCGATTGTCGGTAAATCCACGCGCATATCCTGTTGCGGTTTGCGCAGTTTGACCAGGACCCCTCCCTCACCTTTGCGGCGGTATTCTCCGCAGCGGCGGATTAGTTCATCAGTTCCTTCAATTCCCTCAACGCCAAGCACCAGTCCCTGTTGGACGACTACCGCCTGTCCGACGTCGAGTTTTCCGAGCGTCAAAGCCACTTCAATCCCGCGGCGGATATCTTCCATGGCCTGTTTATCAGGTTTATGTTTGCCAAGCACGCCTTTTTTCACCAGAATTTCAGGCATGACTTCGTGGATGCCTTTGACGTGCATTCCCTCGCCCTCAATCTCCCGCACCAAAGCGCGGAGGATACCGTCATCGCCGAGCGACTTCATTCCGACCTTGGCAAAAAAGGCCGTGGTACGCAAATCCGGCACTAAGTCTTTAATTGTCGGGCGCTTAATCGTGCCAATCATGACAATTTCTTCAACCTTTTCATCATGCAGCTTTTTGAAGCCGGTGCCGGCCTGCCCGATGCGTATCCATTTATGCGGCACATCATCGGTGATGAGATTTTTATCGGCATTGCCCTCAATCGCCAGCACAAAAAAGTCCCGCTTTTCGGCTAGGCAGCGTTCGATGAGTTTGCGGGGAATTCCGCCGCCGCCGGCGATAATGCCCAGTTTTTTATGCGTTGTCGTCATTTTCGTCCTTAATTCATACAAAAAAACAGGAAGTTGATTCAGATGATAAAGCAACTTCCTGTATAATTTCTTAATTTTTTACTCAGCAGTCATAATTTTACGGCGGCCGTGCAGAGATTCCGCGATAAAATCAAGCTGTTCCATAACCATGGGGTTATCGGCGAATTTTTCTCTGGCTTTTTCAACACGAATATCAAAAGTATCTTCTTTGCCTTTGAAAATATACATAAAAGCACGCGTAACCGATTTAACCGTATGCTCGTCAACGCCGCTTCTTTTCAGGCCGATGACATTCAGGCCGCGCAGTCGTCCGCGGTCGCCGGTAACGATACCGAACGGAATAACGTCGCGCTCAACGCCACTCATACCGCCAATCATTGCTTTGCGGCCGATATGGCAGAACTGGTGGACGGCTGAGTTTCCTCCTAAAATAGCGCCGTCGCCGACGTGGACGTGTCCGCCGATAACCGCGTTGTTAGTCATAATGACATTATTGCCGACTACGCAGTCGTGGGCAATGTGGGAATTGACCATAAACATACCGTCATCGCCGACAACGGTCGTCAAATGTTCCTTCGGGGTTCCGGCATGCATGGTAACGTTTTCACGGATAACGTTGCGTTTGCCGACAATCAATTTTGCACCGGGTTGAAATTCGTTGCCGTGATCCTGCGGGCCGCCGCCGAGACAGGCGTTCGGAAAGACAACCGTCCCTTCACCAATCGTTGTATCGCCCAAAATGCTTACTCTGGCTATCAGGTTGACATTTTCTCCTATTTTAGCCTTGGAGCTGACATAGCAAAAAGGCCCGATATGGGCGGAAGCGGCAATCTGCGCGCCTTCTTCGACAACTGCGGAAGGATGAATATTAGACATTAACTGTTCCTTTCTAAAAAACTCAAATTACAAATTTCAACACGACTGCTCTGAAGCTAGCAGACTTCGGCTGTAAAGTAAACACACAATTCTTTACATATTGTTACGTTTTGAGGATAAGATTTCTTAAAATTATGCTTCACAAATGCATTTTATTCTGCTAAATTAACGGCGTTTTTTCGTGTTTGCGGAAAAGCATCCTGCGGCATCGGGGCTGCGGGATTTTAATTGCGATATTAAACTTGATAAGGAATAAACTTATGGGATTGAAAAATTCAAGAGCAGGAAATTATCCTGAATGGTACCAAAACGTCATTACAGAAGCCGGAATGGCCGAGAACTCTTCTTCTCCGGGATGTATGGTTATCAAACCGTGGGGATACGGCATCTGGGAACGCATTCGTGACGTTTTTGACGAGAAAATTAAAGAAACCGAACATGAAAACTGTTATTTTCCGCTGTTTATTCCCTTGTCATTTTTCCAGAAAGAAGCTGAGCATGTTGACGGTTTTGCCAAGGAAATGGCGGTTGTTACCCATTCGCGTCTGGCAATGAAAGACGGGAAACTTGCACCGGAAGGAAAGCTTGAAGAGCCGTTGATTGTCCGCCCGACATCAGAGGCAATTATCGCCGACTCTTTTTCAAAATGGGTTAAATCTTACCGCGACTTGCCTGTTTTAGTTAACCAGTGGGCTAATGTCGTCCGTTGGGAAATGCGGCCGCGTCTTTTCCTCCGCACGCGTGAATTTTTATGGCAGGAAGGGCATACCGCCCATGCAACACCGCAAGAAGCCGAAGAAGAAACCACGCGTATGCTTGAGGCTTATCGTGACCTTTGTGAAAACACACTGGCTATGCCGGTTTTGGTCGGCCGCAAACCTGAGCATGAAAAATTCCCGGGCGCGGTTGACACTTACTGCGTTGAAGCTATGATGCAGGACGGCAAAGCCCTGCAGGCCGGCACATCGCATTTCCTCGGGCAGAATTTTGCAAAATCGGCCAATATTTCATTTGTCAATAAGAACAATGAATCCGAATATGCTTACACAACGTCATGGGGCGTATCAACCCGTCTTATCGGCGGCGTCATCATGACACACGCCGATGACGAAGGTATGGTTGTTCCGCCCAAAATCGCACCATATCAAATCGTTATTGTTCCGGTTGTCAAAAAAGCCGAAGATGAGCAAGACATCATGAACTACATCGGCCAGTTGGTTGCTGTTCTTAAGTTGCAGACGCCGTTTGGCGAGAAAATCCGTATTAAAGTTGACAAACGCGACAAGACTTCCGTTGACAAGTTCTGGGAGTGGACGCGCAAAGGCGCGCCGGTTATTTGCGAAATCGGCAAGCGTGATGTGGACGGTGCCAAAGTCATGGTCAAAGAACGTCTCAAGCTTGGCACATCGGAAGGTAAGGAAATTGTTGATTCAGCAGAATTTGCCAATACGATTGCCGAGCGTTTGGAAGCCATTCAGGAAGCAATGTTTAACCGGGCTAAAGACCGTCTGGAACATAATATCCGCACGGATATTACCACGCCGGAGCAGTTTAACGCTTATTTTGCGGAATCAAACACCTGGATTGAAGACGGCAAGCAAGGCAAGGTTGCTTTTGTTCGCGGCAAATGGAGCGGCGACGCTAACAGCGAAGAACTGTTGAAAGCCATGAAGATAACCATTCGCTGCATTCCGTTTGACCAATCCGGCAGCGAGGGAACTTGCCTGCTTACCGGCAAACCGGCAACCATGGACGTTATTTACGCCCGCTCCTACTAGAAGCTGGGGCAGCTTCACCCCATCGGTTCGCCGCTGGTTGTCCCGTGCATAAGGAAGCACTGCGTGCGCCTTGTGCCTGCCGAGAGGTGAAGAAAAGGAACTGGTTTTCAGTTCCTTTTTTGTTGAAGTTAAAACTCAATTACCGGACGGACATATTGATTATCCCCTCGTCCATCACTTCTGCTATAGAATATCCCGCCCTGATTAGCGCCATTATGTGTACAAAATACCCATGGACGTCCTACGTAATATTCTACAGATGATAAAATATGTTCATCATCACCCGCAAATTGTTTTCTGCCAAGTTTTGAGAGAGTATTGTTAATCGCATTTAAATTAATATACAAACTGTTCAGCATGCCAGGAGCCGGTAAACACCATTTTGTTTTCGTTGTTGGTGCTGCGTTTGGCTCATATTCGTATGCAGTCCAAGCAGCAGGATATGCATTTTTATCACCTGCTTGAATCATTTTTTGTGTATTAGAGCAAGCATTATAATTTTTAATTGCTTGCAGCCAATCTTTAGTCCCTTCGACAACAATACCTTGAGCTCCTTCTGCTATCCATTCAATATTTTGGGCTATCGGAGTATCTGCCATTGCCCAACCGCAATTTTCACTGCTGATATATATAACGACACCAATCGGTGTTTTGTCACTGATTTTATTTGTGGTACAAGTACCGTCGCTGTTAAGGATATCGCCGATTTTACAGTTTTTGGCATAACCTGTACACTGGCCGAGAACCGCCTTTTCTTCAGTCTTCGGGCAAGCCCAATATTCACCAAATGGACATTTCAAGCCGTTATCGCATTTTTCAAGTTTAGTGTAGCCAAGTTTCAGGCAATCTGTTTCCGCACACTGCGCCGCGGCATATTGCGGAATTAATGACAGACTCGTCCCTAAGAGTAAAGATTTAAAGTTCATATTCATGTTTATTCTCCTGTATTTTTTTGTTATTATAACAGGAATGAAAGTATAAATCAAATATTAATTTTATTGAATTAAGAAAAAAATGACAAACAGACTATAAAGACGGGCGGAAAATATGGATTTTTTATTTTTAAATTATCCTCAAACAAGTACTATCCGGTTCCCTCCCTAAGGTAGGGAGGGTTAGGGTGGGTGTGACGAGCGGAGCGAGAAATTCTTTTACTTGGTTGGGGGCTTGATTTAGACTCTGGAGCCGATAGTTGGCGATTGGCAAGCATCAGCGCAGACAGAGACTTATGTGATGAACGAGCTTGTCGAGGACAAACAAGTTCGGCATGACATTCGGGTAGATAGTTGGCGATTGGGAAAATGAGATTTAAGATGCCGTGTTAAGTTTGCTTTGCAGGCGGGAGAAATCAGCCGCAGAGATTTTAATTGTCATCACGGCTGTTTCATTGCGAAATTCTTCTTTCAGAACTTCGGCGTTTTGATGGAGCCAGGCGATTGTTTTGCCGTCAGAAACCGGAATACGCACTTTTTCAGTCAAATACCGGCGGGACAGTTTCTCTTCAATTTTGTTCAAGAACTGCGGCATGCCCTCCCCTGTCTGGGCGGAGGTCGGAATCAGATTGCCGTTACGGGCAGAAATTTCTTCAATATAGTGTTTATCCGCCGGTGACAATAAATCTACTTTATTAAGCAGTTCGATGTAATTTTCTTCATTTTCAATGTTTTTCAAGCCCAGGCTGGACAGTACGGCCAAAACGTCTTTCTTTTGCAAAAGCGTATTGGGATTTGCCATATCCCGAACATGGACAATAATGTCTGCTTCCAGAACCTCCTCCAGCGTGGCGCGAAAAGACATAATCAGCTCATGCGGCAAGTCAGAAATAAAGCCAACGGTATCCGACAAGATGATTTCGCGGCCGGAAGGCAGCTTGAGGCGGCGCATGGTCGGGTCAAGCGTGGCAAACAACAGGTCTTTGGCAAAAACCTTGGCATCGGTCAGACGGTTAAACACTGAGGATTTTCCGGCATTGGTATAACCGACCAAAGCAACGACCAGATAAGGAATTTTGCGGCGGGAACCGCGTTGCAGCTCGCGGGTTTTCTTTACTTTTCCCAGCTCTTTTTTGATACGCACGATTTTGTCGTCGATAATACGGCGGTCAAGCTCAATCTGTGTTTCACCGGGGCCGCCGAGAAAGCCGGCGCCGCCGCGCTGACGCTCAAGGTGTGTCCAACTGCGAACCAAACGGCTGCGCTGATAAGTGAGGTGCGCCAGTTCGACCTGGAGTTTGCCCTCCCGGGTATGCGCCCTTTCGCCGAAGATTTCCAATATCAGCGCCGTTCGGTCAATAACTTTGGCTTTCAGCTTCTTTTCCAAGTTGCGCTGTTGTATCGGCGTCAGCGACGCGTCAACCACCAATAAATCAAGTTCTTTTTCCGCAAACAGGGCTGCCAGGCGGTCAATATATCCTTGCCCGAAAAGAGTGCCCGGTTTGATTTCGCGGAGTTTGACCTGTTCGGAATGCGCCACATCCAAATCAATGGCCAAAGCCAAGCCGACGGCTTCTTCAAGCCGCGCTTCGGGCGAAAGCTGAACCTTGCTGCTTAAAACATTAGGAAAAACGACACAGGCGCGGGTTTGCTTTTTTTCGTTTATCTGGAACTCTGTCAAAGATTACTCTTTAGAATCGGCGGCCGGAAGCTCGACTTCAACGGCTGTGCTCGGCATAATTGTTGAAACAGCGTGCTTGTAAATAAGCTGGGTATGTCCATCTCTCCGCAATAGCAACGAAAAATCGTCAAACCAGGTGATAATTCCCTGCAATTTGACACCGTTGACGAGAAAAACCGTCACGGAAATTTTATTCTGGCGGAGGTCGTTTAAGAAATCTTCCTGAACATTTTGAGACATTTGCTTATCCTTCTTATTTATTATTGCCCGATTTCTCCCTCACAGGGAGAAATCGTTAGTAATGTAAGCCGTTTACATCAAATAGTAAAGACTTTTATTATGAAAATATTTTTTCGACTTTGCGCACGGCTTTGGAACTGGTGAACAAGATGACACTGTCGCCTTCAAAAATCTTATCGTACAAAGTCGGATAAATGATTTCTTCCCCACGGCAGATGGCGCAGATTTTGCTGTTTTCCGGCAAATCAAGTTCAATGACTTTTTTATCAATTATTGAGGAATTCTCATCAATTTTTATTTCCCAGACTTCACCAAAGCCGCGGCCAAGCGAATAAGCCTTGCTGATTCTGGCTTTGCGCAGTTCTTTTAAAATAGCAGAAACTGTTACGGAAGAGCTGTCGACGATAATACTGTCGCTGAAATTGCTGACCAGCGTATTATAAGCTCGAGAATTGACCAGTGAAATTGTTGAACGGGCGCCGTTTTTGCGGGCAATCAGCGAGGCCAGCAGGTTGTCTTTGTCTTTCAAGGTGGCAGAAACCGTCACATCCGCTTCACCGACACCAGCTTCATCCAAAATGACATCGCTCATCATCTCACCATAAATAATGGTTGCATTGTCTAATGTTCGAGCCAGCTGGCGGGCGCTGTTTTGGTCTTCGTCAATGATTTTGCAGCTGGTAATACTATCATCGCGGCCTAGTTTTTTAGCCAGAAACTGAGAAATCAGGTTGCCGCCGAAAATCAGGATTTTTTCATTGGCCGGACGGTCCATACCGAAGTTGTGAATCGCATCGTCAATTTTATCTTCTTCAACCAAGAAATAGAGTTCATCACCGCTTTCCAGCGTAAAATCCGCGCCGGGGATGAAGTTTTTGCCGTTACGGACAACGCTGACCGGGGAAATCTTGAGGTCCGGCGCCGCCATTTCAATATGCTCAAGCGGGGTTTTGAGCAGTGGACAGGCATCAACGCACCTGATTGAAAGCAGAAAAAGCTTTTTGTCATACAAAGGCATAACCGACGAGGTGCCGGGAATTTTGATGATTGAATAAATGGCTTTGGCAATTTCAATGTCCGGGGAAATCATCAAATCAATGGGAATATTGCGTTCGTTAAAGAGTTCGCACCACAGCGGATCCATAAAGTCCTTAGAATCGATACGGGCAATTTTTTTGCGGACATGAAACAGATAATCCGCCACCTGACAGGCAATCAGGTTGACTTCATCAACATTAGTCAGCGCCAGAATCAAATCGGCATTCATGGCACCTGCTTTTTCAAGGATTTCAGGATGAGAAGCCGGGCCGAAGATGGGCATAACATCCCATTCCTTGGAGATTTCATCCAGGCGGCGCTGATCATTGTCAATCACGACAATATCGTTGTTTCCCTGGCTTAAATAGCTGACGATACTCTTTCCGATACGCCCTGCTCCGCAAACAATTATTCTCATCGTTCTTCACCTGCAAAACTGTCAAAATATTCATCAATGGCTTTCATGGCCGCGTCATAATCGTTGAGTTTGGTATATATTTCCCGAAAACGTTTGGCATCTCGCAGATTTTTGCAATACCAGCAGACAAACTTGCGGGAAATAGCCAGTCCCATGTCCTGTCCGTAATAAGTGGACAACTCCTGAATGTGCTTTAACAGAAAGGCCTTGATTTCGCTGACGGGAATAGGCTGAGGCTCAACACCCTCGTTCAGATAACGGTGAGTTTGGCTTATCAACCAGGGATTGCCGAGACAGGCACGACCAATCATAACGCCGTCAACACCGGTTTCTTTTATCATCCGTTCGGCATCATAGGGGGTGGCAATATCGCCGTTGCCGATAACCGGAATTTTTACAGTCTGCTTGACACGGCAAATAATGTCCCAATCGGCTTCTCCCGAATAAAAAGCACTGCGCGTCCGGCCATGCACCGTCAGATAAGCAGCACCGCTGTCTTCACACATCCTTGCAAATTCCACCGCGTTGACGCTGTTCATATCCCAGCCTTTGCGAAACTTTACGCTAACTTTAAGTTTTGTTGATTTTACCGCAGTTTCAATTATTTCCGAAGCTAGCTTCAAGTCTTTCATTAAATATGAGCCAGACTTATTATTTACAATTTTTTTCACCGGGCAGCCCATGTTGATATCTATGGAGCGGGCGCCCAATTCCTCTGCCAGGCGCACAGCTTCTCCGAAAAGGACGGGGTCGCCGCCGACAAGCTGTACTACAACAGGATAAGGCTCGTCGCGGACATCGGCAATGCGGTATGTTTTAGGATTTTTGCGCTGGATGGCATTGACGGCAACCATTTCGGAAACAATCGTTCCCGGCCCGAGCGAGGCTGTCAGGCGGCGCAGCGGCTTATCGGTTATGCCGGCCATCGGCGCCATAAATACGTTGCTGTCAAAATCCAAAATTTTCATCATTTATATCTTAAAGTCAAAATTGCGATTATATTCGTGCATGAAATCCAAACGGATTTTTGCGGGTTTGTCGGCATTAAAGACCGTGTTATAGCTGTTCAGCGCATAAGAACGTTCCGGACGGGTGAACTTGTAATATTCAGCCGAAGAAGCAAGCTGTTGGGCGGAAAATGCCAGGTTGCCGTCCAGACGCGCCGCTTTTCCCTCAGGCTCATACAGAGGTGACTGCCCGGAATATTTTTCCTCTGCAGGCGACGCCGTTTTCTCTCCCCTGCCGTTTTTAATTTTGGTGGCATAGGAGGAAATGTCGGACAGCAGCCCGTTGAGGTTCATCCGGTTATGCGCGGAAGACAATGCCATTTATCAAGCCCCTGCCCTTAGTTAATCCGGTCAAGCGATTTTGCTAGGACGTAGTAAAGCTTGCCGACATCTGCACCGGAGATAACCGACAGCAACATACCCGAGTTTTCACTGTCGCGCGCTTTGTTAACCAGACTTTCAAAATCTGACAGGTAACGGGTAACAATATCGCGGAATTCAAGGTTTTTCTCAAACTCGTTTTTCACGGCAATAATCTGGCTGCGGCTCAGGGATTTGGCAAGGTGGCGGACGAAGACGGCCGTATCGCCGTTATAATACTTCTTCCACAAATCTTCCTCCACGTCCGGACTGAATATGCGACTGATGTCGACAGCGGCGGCTTCCAGTTTTTCCAGAATGTACGAAGCATTACGCAGGAAGACGTCAACCCGGATGCCTTCATAAGCCTTATTCAAATCCTTGATTTTGATATCAGCCTTGGTGGAGGTGTCAATCAGCGTTTCAAGCTGTTTTTTGAACAGCGTGTTAAAACCGTTGGCCTTTTGCAGAATGTCATTACCGCTGGTGTTGAAGTTATGTGTGACATCAAGCAATCCCCCAATGGCGGTATTGACTTTGTCGATCGTATCCGTACTGGCGGCTGTCAGTACATTTGTCTGCTTCAGGAAGACGTCTCCCGACGTACGGATATCATTAGAGATACGCTCGGCATTGGCGGCGGCTTCGCTCAAAGAGGCGCGAAGCTTATTGCCGGCGTCCTCCATATTGTGAGAACTCTGCTTCGTCGTATCTTCAAGCTGAATACTCAGTTTTTTCAGGCTTTCGCCCAATCCCTTCACCTTGTCATAGGCATGGTTGGCGCGGTCTGAAAGCTGGATTGATGTATCGTTCAAGACCGTATTGAAATACGCAACCAGTTCTTTGGTACCATCAGATAACTGCAACATTTTGTCGCTTTGCTGAGCAATGAGATTGTTAATCTCAACAACGCCGGAGCTGGCCTCCGCCGTCACAGTATTAAACCCGGCGACATTCTTTTGGTAATCATTGATAATTCCGTTGATTTTCTGACCGGAAGAAGCAATGGCAGCATTAAGGTCATCAGAAGCCTGACTGAGGGACATTCCGACCTGCTCCAGATTTTTGACCGAATTTTTGGAACTCCTGGTAACTTCTTCGCTGAGTTTTATCAACTTGTCGCCGATAACGTCAAATTCATAAGACAGTTTGTTGGTACTATCGGAGACAAGATCGACATTACCCTTGAACTGTTCATTGATTTCGGCCATCCGTTTGGCAACATCGGAAGAGGCATCGGAGAGATATTTATACTGCTGCGCCAAAGACGCCTCGCCCAGACGGGTCTGTGTTGACACGACATTGACAATATCACTCAGACTTTCAATCTGTCCGGCCAGTGTTTCATTTATCATATCAGCCTGCGTTTTGGCTTTAGCCAAAGCGGCATCAAGATTTTTGACATGGCCGTCCATTGTGTCGGAAATATTGCGGCCGCTGACTGAAAGATTGTCGTTCGCCTCGTTAAGCTGACTACAGTTGTTGACAATAGCGGCAACAACCTCATCAGCGCCATGTCTGATACCATCCATCGCGTTGTTTAGGCCAGTAACATGACTGTTAAAATTGTCGGAAACAGTGCCGAGTTTGTCGTTAATTTCCTCAATATATTCGGAAATTTCCTTATTCTGCTCGCCGACAGCCTGATTAAGCAATGCCAGCTTTTCGATTGACTTGTCGGTATTATCGCTGATTGCCTGCGAGCGTTTGTTGGCGTCTTCTTCCAACATTGCCAGACGGGAGAAGACTCTGTCGGCACTCTGTTCAATGACGGCAACCTGTTTTTTGAGCGAACCGCCGATGGTGTTGGTATTTTCGGAAATACGGTCACAGATGTTAAAGAACTCATTTTCCTGATGTTTGAACAGCATACTGACGGTTTCGGCCTTTTCATCCAAGGCTTTAACGACATCGGAAACAAAATTGACCGTTTCTTCGGCAACCGTGTTAAACATCTGGCTCTGCTGGCTGAATTTGTTCAAAATCTCATTATGTGTTTTTTCGCTGCTTGCCGTCGAGCGGTCAATCAAATCAACCTGTTTGTTTACCGCGCTCATAATATTTGAGGTTCTGACTTCAATATCATGAGAGAAACTGTCCAGACGCTGGCAGTTTTTATCCAGCAGCGTATTCAGCCCGACAATTTTTTCAACAGTACTATCTGTTGACTTAACAAAGTTTTCACTCTGATTATAAAGCTCTGAATTCAGGGAACGGGTGCGCTCAACCACTGATTCCGACGCTGCCAGTGCCTGTTCCATCTGCTCTTTCAAACCACTGACCGCTCCCAGCGCATTCTCATTCATCAGGGAGGCGGCGCGCATCAGTTCGTCCATTTCGCGTTTCAATTCACCCTTGATTTCCTCAATATGGCTGACTGAGCCGCTGATATGGCGCTGCTGCTGCGCTAGAGCGGCTTCACTGACTTTGCTTTGGGCAACGACAACGGAAGACGCTTCCGACAGATTGTCGGCATTTTTCTTCATGGCGGCAGAAACAGCGGCAAACTGTTCAACAGCCGTCGTCGTTTCAAGTTTAACCTGCTCCGCCCTGTCCCGCAATTCCTGTGACAGGTTTTTGATATTATTGACAATGGCGACCGAAACGGCATCCAGCGTATTCTGCTTAGCCAGCAAATCATCTGTCATTTCCGTTGTTTTGAGAATGGATTTGTCAGCCAGTTCGGCTACAGTTGAGGCTTTCTGAGCCAATGATCCTGCTACAGTATTGATATTGGCAACAGCAATTTCGGAAGTACGCTGCAGCTTATCAGCCTGTTCTTTAATATTACTTTCGGCATTGAGCATGGAACTGTAAACATCCTCAGAAACACCGCTCAGTTCACGTACCTGTAAGGCTATGCTTTCCTCAATGGCATGCGTTTTGGTCATAATACGATCGACTTCGCCGCTGATAAGGGCACCATGCTCGGAAAGTTTTTGGCGGACGGCCTCCCCGCCCTGTTCCAGAATTTTGACATTATCCAACAAGTGACGGTTTTGTTCTGTCATCACGCCGTCAACCAAGGCAATATTCTTTTCCAAATCCTGTCCCATATCCTTACAACGGTCAACGGCGCGAGCTGTGCTTTGCTCAATCTGTTCAATCTGTGCATTCAGCATTTCCGAAGCGCGGCTGATATTGTCCGCGGACTTTTCCGACATCTCGCGAATCAGTTCGTTGGCTTTCAGTAGGCTGCTGTAAGTTTCTTCCGATGTACTTTTCAAGACGACAGAGGTTGCACGGACATCGTTGACTTTCGGGGCAATTTTGACAAGCAGGTTTTCGGTGTCTTTTTGCAATTCGGCATAAGAAGAGGACAGATTGGTAACGCAGGCGCGGAAATTTTCGGTTGAATTTAATGTTCGCTCATTGATAGAATCCAAGTTTCCGGCCAGTTCCTTAACTGTCCGAGCCAGTTCGCCCACTGTCCGCGAAGAATAATTATCAAGTACGGAAACGATTTTGGAAAAATCTTCAACCCGGCCGCCGAGTTCATCACGAATTTTCTCTGTTTGCTCTGTCGCCTGACGGGTAGCTTCCTGCAATTCGACCACCTGTGAACGGATGGCGTCGGCCATGGCTTTTGCCGTCTGCGCGCCGCCGTCTTCCGGATAAACCAGCTGGTTCATATAAGCGCGGAGGAAACGCGCTTCATTCTTAAAGCTGGTGCCACGGTCAATATAAGCCATAACCACCCAGATAATCGCCAATGGCAGCGTGATTCCGGCCATAAAACCGCCGAACTCGTCCGGCATCATTAAAAACAGGTTGGACCAGCCGAAGAACTGCGTAATATAAATCAGTACCACGGCAAACCAGATGATGCTTATCCAAATCATCAGTTTATACAGGTTTTTTGTCAGCCATGTGCTTTGAGAATCGATATCTTCCCCATAGACACGTTTATTAAGAATGTCGTCATTAACTTGTTGTGACATAAATATATTTCCCCTATTGTCTTCAAATTTCCCCAAATTTGAATCTTAATTTACGCCCTAGTTTAACGCATTTTTTTAGAAATAGAAAAATTTTAACAAATTATTAACAACCTGTACGACAGGTCGCGGCAAGTTAGCTGTTGGTTGTCCAGTGCATAAAGAGGCACTGCGTGCGCCTTGTGCCTGCCGCACCGACGCGGTGAGCGATCGGTTAGCTGCCGGTTGTCCAGTGCGTAAAGAGGCGCGATGCTTAAATTGTGCCTGCCGGGAAAAAGGTTCACACCCCACCTAACCTCCCCTACCTCAGGGGGAGTGAGGTGTGATTAACTATGCAAAAAAAAAGCTCTGAGTTTTTACTCAGAGCTTTTGCCTTTTAATAAGATGCATTTAAGTTAACCAGACAAATCTGGCGGCAACTTCCGGAGGTAATTTGCTAAAATCAAGCACCGGACGAACAGCAAAGTGGTCATCCTTATCGTTGGTGTCCATGTCGTCGTAGTTAGCACCATTACCCGCCCAGAAAATCCACGCAAAGAAGATAGTGCCGGATGACGACCAATGCCACTCATGTACCTTATTTCCTCCCAGAGAAAGCAGCGTTTTGTAGATAAAACCGCTTTCTTCCTCAATAAGATACTTTTTCCAAAACTCTATTGTTCCGGCTTCGCACGATTGCCCAAAGATTTTAACGCTTTTGCAATAATCCATTGCTTCATCCCATTTCATTCTTTTAGAAGAAGCTCGCAGCGTTATCAGATGATTTTCAAAAACGACGCCCAGAGGCTTACGCCCTATCCTATCACATATAGCATTACTGATTGTTCTGTCGGAATACAACACCGGGTACAGATAACAGCGATTACGCTTGCGAAGCCTACTGTATAAAATTTTTTGAAAAAAGTTTCTTTTCGGCTGCATCCGTTCCATGTCATCGTCTTTACAAAGACATGGCGCATCTTTTATAACTTCACTCATAATTATAATGTTTTATGCTAATAATAGTGTTGTTTTTACAGTCTTATACCGTTTTGGACAAAAGTCAAGAAAAAAGCGCTTAAAAGGCGCTTGTCTGGTTATTCTTCGGCTTGTTTTTGCAAGACATATTTCAGCTTTTGCAGCGCTTGGATTTGCATTTTCTGTTGTGACAAAGATGCCGGAACAATAACGCTGGCCTCAATACGGGTTTCGCTTTCAATCGCCGTCACTTTCACAAAATTTCCCTGTCTGACAAATTCAAACAATACTTCCGCCATGCGTTCAGTCTTTCAAAAACTTGTTGCTCTTTGGGAAGCCGAACGGCGCCAATTTGCCGATTTGCGCGCGATGTCCGAACCAAGTTAACAGTTCCGTTTCCGTTTTCGTGCCGCCGGCACGGTTGTAGGTAAAACCGTCCGTCTCGTTGAAAATCTGCATATCGGACATATTGCCCTCTTTATATTTCTGCAGCGTTACGCCGCGGCCGCGCGCCATGCTGGGAATTTCTTCAATTTTGAAGACCAGAAGTTTGCGGTTTTCGCCAATAATGGCAACCGTGTCGCCGGTGACTTTACGGCAGAATGCCGCAACCTCCCCTTCCGCCAGATTCATAATCTTGCGCCCGTTGCGGGTTTGAGCGATGATATGGTTTTCGTCAACAATAAAGCCGCGCCCGGTATTGGAAGCAATCACATATTTTGCACCGGCTTCAAAGGCAAACAGCGCACAAACAGAATCGGCAATACCTAAGTCAATCATCAGGCGCAGCGGCTGGCCGAAACCGCGGCCGCTCGGAATGTCATTGGCAGGGAAAGTATAAAATTTTCCGGCTGTGTCAAAAATAATTATTTTATCCGTCGTCTGAGCATGGATTGCCGTTTGCAGCGCGTCGTCATCCTTAAACTTAAAGTCCTCATTAAGGTCGACATGGCCTTTGAGGCAGCGTATCCAGCCTTTTTGCGAAAGGATTATGGTTATCGGCTCTTTCTCAATCAAGACCTCCAGCGGCATTTCAATATCTGCCGGCGCTTCGGCAAATTCGGTCCGACGGCGGCCAAGCGCAGTTTTTTTGCCGAACTTGTCTTTCACCAGTTTAATTTCATTACCCAAAGCTTCCCATCTCTTCGCTTCGTCACCGAGCAGCGCCTCAAGCTCGCCTTTTTCCGAACTTAAGTCGTCAAACTCTTGTTTTATCTCGGTTTCTTCAAGTTTACGCAGCGAACGCAGCTTCATGTTCAGAATAGCTTCGGCCTGATTGTCGGTCAGCTTAAATTCTTTCATCATAACGGCTTTTGGCTCGTCTTCTTCCCTGATAATACGGATAATTTCATCTAAATTAAGATAAGCAATCAGATAGCCGGAAAGAATTTCCAAACGGGCGTTAATCTTATCCAGACGGTACTGTGCGCGACGCTGTAAAACGATGTGGCGGTGATTCAAAAATTCTTTCAGCACCTGTTTGATATCCAAGACATGAGGAACTCCTTCAGAATCAAGGACATTCATGTTCATATTAAAGCGTGACTCTAACTCTGTCTGTTTAAACAGATGTTCCATCAGCAAATTAGCGTCAACCGTACGGTTTTTCGGCTCAAGGACAATGCGGACGTCATGACTGGATTCGTCGCGGACATCTGCCAGAAGCGGAATTTTCTTATTGAACAAAAGTTCGGCAATTTTTTCAATTAATTTAGATTTTACAACCTGATACGGTATTTCCTTAACAACAATTTGGTATTGTCCGTGGCCTAAATCTTCTTTTTCCCACTTGGCGCGGATACGAAATACGCCGCGACCGTCTTTATAGGTATTCAGAATGCTTTCAAATTTGTCGATAACAACGCCGCCAGTCGGAAAATCCGGCCCCTTGAGGCGGCGGACAAGCGGTTCAATTTCACAATCGGGATTATCAATCAAATACAGCAATGCGTCGCAGACTTCGCTCAGATTGTGCGGCGGAATATTGGTCGCCATACCGACGGCAATACCGGCAGAGCCGTTGCAGAGCAAATTTGGCACCATAGATGGCATGACAACGGGCTCATCTTCTTCTCCATCATAAGTTTCGCGGAAATCAACGGCATTTTCGTTCAGCCCTTCCATCAGGGCCATGGCAAATTCGGTCAGGCGCGCTTCGGTATAACGCATGGCGGCGGCGCCGTCACCGTCGATATTACCAAAGTTTCCCTGCCCGTCGACCAGCGGATAACGCACCGAGAAATCCTGCGCCAGGCGCACCATAGCGCCATAAACGGCACTGTCGCCGTGGGGGTGATATTTACCGATGACGTCACCGACAACGCGGGCGCATTTTTTATATCCCGATTTCGGGTCAAGATGCAGCTGGCGCATGGCGAACAGCAGGCGGCGATGAACAGGCTTCAAACCATCGCGGACATCAGGCAGAGAGCGCGACACGATTGTCGACATGGCATAAGACAGGTATCTTGTGCTCAGTTCTTCAGCCAGGTGAACGTCTTTTATTTTTTCATCATTTTCTACGGTATTTTCTTCAGACATATTTTCTTCCGCCAGAGGTTAAGCTTTTATTAGTTTATCCCGCAAATTAGCACGGTTTTCCGGGAATTTCAAGCCATGTAATTGAAAAAAATTTTTATTCAGGAAAAACTCGGTCATCTTAAGCAGCTCCAAGACTTCCCGCTGTTGCGGATGGTAATTTTTATCCACAATATACTGCGGAAAGGCATAAAGCCGGTCTTTATAAGGCTCTCCGGCCGCGGCACAGACGGCCTTGCCAGTTTTGGGCGAAACATATTTCAGGTTTTCCCGGCTGCCGGTAGCGGCGCACTCGCTTAAATCAAGCCCGATACCGAGATATTCCAAAAGGAAATATTCAAAATAAGAATAATATGCTAGCCAATTATCCTCATGTATCAGATTAAAAAAGTTTTCTATTTTTTTGAAAAAGTCTTCAATATCGTCTTTTTCCGCCAGGCAGTCATTACACAATTCGCAGAGGGAAGACAAGGCGGCAAGCTTTGCCGGGCTGTTCATAAAATTAACGGCATGCGGCGCCAACAGGTCGACATGAAAGCTGTACATATTCTCTTCAAGACGGGCGTAAGCGTTTAAGCTTACACTGTTACCCAATTGATAAACCCCAAGATTTTTACGGGTTATGGCATTTTTGACATAGCCGGTGATTTTTCCGTTATGACGCGTCAACACGGTGAGAATAACCGAACTCTCACCGTGCCGGCGAATATTGATTATATATCCTTCATCAGAAAACTGCATCAGGCGTTATTAATAATCATGTATCATACTTTTGGTGATGCGGTCATAGGCCTGCAGTTCGCCCAAGACGCGTTTCATGTCTTTCAGCGGAATCATATTCGGACCGTCGGACAAAGCCTTTTCGGGGTGGTCATGTGTTTCGACAAATACTGCGGCAACACCGACAGCAACAGCGGCGCGCGCCAAAACCGGCGCATATTCGCCCTGCCCGCCGGACGTTCCGCCTTGTCCGCCCGGCTGTTGAACCGAATGCGTGGCGTCAAAGATTACCGGGCAACCGGTATCCTTAGCCATGCGAGGCAAGCCACGGAAGTCCGTTACCAGCGTATTATAGCCGAAGCTGGCACCGCGTTCGGTGACGCAAACGTTCATATTTCCGGAATCTTCGGCTTTTTTAACAATGTTTTTCATATCCCAAGGCGCAAGAAACTGGCCTTTTTTGATATTAATTACTTTGCCGGTTTTTGCCGCAGCGACAACTAAATCCGTCTGTCGGCACAAAAAAGCCGGAATTTGCAGCATATCAACGTACGGGGCGACGATTTCGCATTGTTCTTTTTCGTGAATATCGGTGACAATCGGAATGTTGTTGTAGAGCTTTTTAATTTCGTCAAAAGTTCTCATTCCTTCTTCCAGTCCTACGCCGCGGGCAGTATTGATTGAGGTGCGGTTGGCTTTGTCGAATGAAGCCTTGAAGATGTAGTTTATACCGAGTTCTCTGGTAATTTCAACCATCCAGCCGGCCATATCTATTGCGTGCTGGCGGCTTTCTATCTGGCAGGGGCCGGCAAGCAAGGCAAATGGGAGCTTGTTGCCGATTTCAAAACCGCCGATTTTGATTGTACGCTGTTCCATAAACATTCCTTTCGTTTGTTGGTCTTAATGTTTACAGTTTTAGCATATTTTCCGAAAATGGCAACAAATTCCCCTGCAATAGTAACATAATTATTGCCTCCTGACATCAGGCTAGCCTCGGGGCGGAAGATTTCCGAGCCCAGGAAACCCTGACCCATTGTTGTTATTTTGTGTCGTATCCCATAAAATTGTTCCTGATTTGCATTTATTATTGCTACGAATATAACTTCTACATTCATCCTCACTGGCAAATACAAGGTCATCAATATAATCGCTTCTCCGTTCTACTTCCTCCTCGCTTCCGTCAGAATATTTAAAAAAGATTATTGTATGTCTTATCGGACGAGAGCTTCCGTTTATAAGACTAACTGAACACATACAACCGTCCGATTTGATAATTTCCCCTAAAACAGTCACTTCATCATCAGGAGAATCTCCCCCATCATCCGGAGGAATTACCGCTGAACCTTTACAGACTACTCTGTTCCCGCCACAACCATTGTCAGCTATTTCCATACCATTGGGACAGTTTGTTTCGCTGGGTAAAGGCACACAGCATTCCTTGCATGAAGAATAGGTTGTCACCCCGTTCACCGTACATGATGTTGCGCCAACCGCGCCGCCACAATCGCAGGACTTGTAAGCATCAGGACATTTACAAGAAACATATTTACTATCGCAAGCCTCGCCAACTCCTGTTTGAGGATAAGTACAGGTCACAAGGTCAGAACGGCAGACGCATCTGTCATAATAAACACTATCATAAGGACATCTGTCATTCGGCTTTTGAAGAGATGAACACGGAACAGTTTGTGTGTATCCGGCTTCTTTACAAGAATCACCGCTATCAATTCGACATGAAACATATTTTCCACCACATGATTTTCCCTCACCATAATAAGGAGGCGTACAAATTTGGTTGTATTCAGAGGAACATTCACATTTGGAATGATAAGATGAATCGTAAGGGCAATAACTCTTCGGCATCGTTCCCTCGGGACAAGGCTCTTTGGTATATCCCAGTTCCAAACATCCTTCGTCATTATCCAATGCCGGTTCTCCTGGCCGCCAATTTCCTCCGTTGGGATTACCGCCGCCATTTTCCAGTGTTTCGTTATTACCGAACTTCTCTCCCGAACACTCTCCCGTATCGGTGATAAAACACACCGAAGCAACACGAACATCATTGTCGGATTTAATCCGGACATCCAGGTCAAATAAAGCTTCTATATTTTTGTCTGCGTCCCCGGGGCGTACTGCTTTTACCCGAAGATGACGCAGCTGATTGCCAAATCGCGCGGATGACAAGTGTGTATCAGCAAGGTGAGTTGTGTAGTTTGTGTGGGTACCTGACTTAGGAACGCCTTTAAAAACATTAGCATAAGCATAAACGTTACCAACTCCGAGGCAGAATAAACACGAAGTTGACAGTAATATTACTTGAGAAATATTTTTCATGGCATCCTCCACACTTGTCATCACAAAATATACTCTAGCATAATTTTTACTAATATTCAACAAAAAATTTAGATTAAATGTGAAAAAAAAGACAAAGAAAAACCCCGACAGGAAAATGAACAGCTCCCAGAAACTTGGAAAGTAAAAAAAGTTCCGGGGGAGTTCAAAATCCGTCGAGGTCTTTAATTCAGCAAAATTACAAGTTACGGCAAATAATCAGCAAATCTCTGACTTTTCCTTCGTGTTTCTGTAAAAATACAGAAACTTTGTCAGTATCGGCTTTTTCTGCATCAAAATCTTCCGGCCGATAAAGCGTTCTCCACTTTTGCGCCATTTCCAACGTTAAGAAAGGAAAATCCTGACGATATTTTTTGCGAGCGGCACGCCGCGTTTCAAATTCGGCAACATATTCGTCAATCAGCGAAAACATTTCCCGTTTGTCTGTATAAGGCGCGGCGCAGATTCCGTCAAAATCGCAATCCGGCATATAATAAGGCAAATTTTTATAGCTGAATTTCCAGGCGGAAACAATACGCTCCGGCGGCAGAATCAATAGCTGTTTTTTCGTGATAATTTCACACAAAATGCTCTGACGCATCTGCTCGTCATAAATCTGATAATCAATATTCAGATTCCGCAGAAAAGCGGCAACTTCCCGAGAGATTTCTCGATTAGGAACAATAAGCGCCAATTTAGGATAATGACCGTAATCAATATAATGCATACCATAAGCATAGGCTGCATAAACAACTGACAAGACATCGTTTCCGTAAAGCATAATTCCCTCTGCCTCAGGCATTCGGCAACGGGCAAACACATTTTTTTTACCGCCTTTCAGATAAAAGGAATCATTGTCATGGGTAAAAACATGCTGCAAAACATCATCGGCAAAACCCGGCAGAAGGCATCCCATTTTAGAACTCTTGTTATACGGATTTTGCATCAGCTGCTCATAAACTGGAAGCGAGGCGATAAACATCCCCTGCCCGCGCAGATTATAACTACTGTTAACCAAAGCCAGAAAATCAGGGACTTCCGTTTCGGAAAGAGGCTCGCCGCAGAGGTTGAGGTTGTAGCTTTCATGCATCATTTTTTTAAACTGGCAAACCCTTTGGGCTATCTTTTCGCTCTCTGGGCTTTCATCATGCGCAATCCAGCCAAGGCGGCTGAAATAATGCAATCCCGGAATGATAAAGCATTTGTTTTCAACTTTCATTCCATTGTAAATTTCCCTTGCTAAATCAATTAATTCTTTCTCCATAATATGAAAAATAATATAAATTAAACATAATAGTTACTTTGTGCGGGTAACTTATGATAATTTTTGAGTTTTAGCAAGAAGAATTTTGGATTAAATCAGTTCATGCGGATACGGAACCAGGTAAAGAGGACATTTCCATCATTTTTTATTCCCGGAACATATGCGGCCTGCAGCGCCAAACGCCCGTATTCAATGCCGGCCATCGGCAACGGCAGCGGAACGGGAATATAATTATATTCATGACGCTGTGTCAAACCAACGGTAAAACCTGCACCTACTCTGAAATCAGGATTACAATTCACAAACCAGTTTTTTTGAAAGGCATAGCCGAACATGGTTTCCGTATGGAAATTAGAATCTTTGAAAACCATGGCATACAAAGCATGCCAGTCGCCGTCATCATCATAGCGTGATTTGCCGATACCAAAGCCCCAGGCTTCTTCGTTATATTTATCCAGATGCTCTTTATCATAAAACAAGCGGTTGTGCCAGGCATAAAAGGGCAAATAGACATCGTAGCTATCAGAATCCCATGTTTCGGAAACATTATATTTTGTTTTTTCCCAAAGGTTTTGCCTGCCTTCCGGCGTAAAGATATTGATTGTTTTGCTTTCTTCCCCTTCTTCCGCTCCAGCAACCGGCACAAAACAAAAAAACAGCAAAAACCAAATTCCGACTAACCTGTACATGGTGATTTTTCCTATTTAAACTTAAAACTGATGTTTTATAACAAATATTCATTACATGTACAATTACACAATAAGTTTTACACACCCGGACGCCGGGGCGCGCACCGACGCGGTGGAAGCTGGGCCCCCCGGACGCCGGGGCGCGGAAAGTCTGCTGTTGGTTGTCCCGTGCATAAAGAAGCACTGCATGCGCCTTGTGCCTGCCGTCAGTACAATTTAGCAAGATGTTTTTGTGATATGAGCAAAATGAAATCCCCCTTGAATTTTTTTCAAAGGGGATTGCGTTTCATCTTATATCAAGCGGCTGTTTTCAATGGCTGCTCTGACAAAGGATACAAAAAGCGGGTGCGGCGCAAAAGGTTTGGATTTTAATTCCGGGTGGAACTGAACGCCGATAAACCACGGGTGGTCAGGAATTTCCACAATTTCCGGCAGATTGCCAACCGGAGAACGACCGGAAATCATCATGCCGCTTTTGTTCAGAACCGGTTCATATTTGCAGTTAACCTCATAACGGTGACGGTGGCGTTCGGATATCTTATCACTGCCATAAACCGTTGCAACTTTTGAGCCAGGCGCCAGACAACATTCATAAGCACCCAAGCGCATGGTTCCACCCAAATCGCCGTTTTTGTGGCGGATTTGCTTGGCACCGTCTTTATCCCATTCGGTCATCAGGCCGACTACAGGTTCACAATCCGTCATAAATTCGGTCGTTCCGGCATTTTTGATACCGGCAACATCGCGCAACGTTTCGATAACGGCCATTTGCATACCGAAACAAATGCCCAAAAACGGTACTTTATGCTCGCGCGCATATTTAATTGCTTTGATTTTTCCTTCCGTCCCGCGCTGTCCGAAACCGCCAGGCACCAAAATCGCGCTGATATCCGCCAGTTCGGCTTCTGCTTCTTCGCTTTCAAGTTTTTCTGCATCAATCCATTTGATTTTTACTTTGTATTTATTGGCAATTCCGCCATGGACAAGGGCTTCATTTAAAGATTTATATGCCTCCAGAAGCTGGGTATATTTGCCGACAACGCCGATTGTCACCGTTCCTTCAGGATTTTTCAAGACATCGACAATATGCTCCCACTTGCTTAAATCCGCAGGTTTGGCATCTGTCAGGCCGAAATATTTGCAGACAGCGGCGTCCATACCTTCATGAGAATAGGAAATAGGCACCTGATAGATGCTGTTGACATCAAGCGCGGCAATAACGTTTTCCTCGCGAACGTTACAAAACTGGGCAATTTTGCGCTTTTCATTTTCAGGTATGGGCATTTGCGAACGGCAAAGGAGCATATCAGGCTGAATACCATATTCCTGAAGCTGTTTGACAGAGTGCTGCGTCGGCTTGGTTTTGAGCTCCCCTGCCGCCGGAATGTAGGGCAGCAGCGTTACATGCAGAAACATAATCCGGTCACGGCCAAGTTCATAAGCCAGTTGGCGAATGGCTTCAAGATAAGGCTGCCCCTCAATGTCGCCGACAGTGCCGCCGATTTCGCACAGCACAAAATCCTCGTCACTGATATCTGACAGGATAAAGTCCTTAATTTCATTGGTAACGTGCGGCACAACCTGAATTGTCGCGCCCAGATAATCGCCGCGGCGCTCTTTGTCGATAACCCGCTGATAAATAATACCGGTGGTGATGCTGTCCGCCCTTTTGGCCGGAACGCCGGAGAAACGTTCATAATGCCCAAGGTCAAGGTCGGCTTCGGTTCCGTCGTCTGTTACAAATACTTCACCATGCTGATACGGGCTCATGGTGCCGGGATCAACATTCAAATAAGGGTCGAGCTTTCGCAGGCGGACTTTGAAGCCGCGGGACTGCAATATGGAAGCCAGAGATGCCGAAGCCAGCCCTTTCCCCAGAGAAGAAACCACCCCGCCGGTGATAAAAATAAATTTGGCTTTGGTTTTCAAAACATCTTCAATTTTTTTAGCAATAGTCATCAGATTTTCCCTTATTTTTTTACCTTGTTTTAAAGTGACAAAGGCTCCTTAATTTGAGGAGCCTTTGTTATTTTGATTATTTTCAGTCATTTATTTTCCGGCGGCCGGTACAGTCGGAACATCAGGAACCGCGGGTGCAGCAGGCACTGACTGTTCTGCCGGGGCAACGTCTAAAATAGAGTTTGATTTTCTTTCCACATTTTTGTAGTAGAGGGAAAGAGAAATACTCGTAATGAAGAAAAGTGTCGCCAAAACAGCCGTTGTCTTGGTTAAAAAGTTGCCGGTGCCGCGCGCACTCAAAAAGCTGGAGGCGCCGCTGCCGCCGCCAAGACCGTCCAAGGCACCGCCCTCGGAACGCTGCATTAAAATGAAGCAGACCAAGAAAATGGCGATAAGCAAATGTACAACAAGCAATACTGTTTCCATATTTTTTTCCTTTACAACTTAGCAGGCGCCTGAGTTTTTGGCAATGGCAATAAAGTCGTCAACCTTGAGGCTGGCGCCGCCGATTAAAGCACCGTCAACGTCTTCAAGCGACAAAAGTTCTTTGGCATTGTTCGGTTTTACGGAACCGCCGTACAAAATGCGCATTTTGTTGGCGTTGCCTTTGCCGAGTTTTTTAGCCAGTGTCTTACGAATGGCAGCATGAACTTCGGCAACATCCGCGGTTGTCGGGATTTTTCCGGTACCGATAGCCCAGACCGGTTCATAAGCGATAACGGTATTGGCTGAAGTTGCATTTTCGGGAACAGACTCGAGAATCTGCTTGGTGCAGACGTCTAATGCCTTGCCTGCTTCGCGTTCGCTCAGGGTTTCACCAACGCAGATAACAGCCTTCAGACCGGCGGCATAAGCAGCTTCGGCCTTTTTGGCAACAAGTTCGCTCGACTCATAATGGTCGGCACGGCGTTCGGAGTGTCCGAGAATAACATACTGGCAGCCGGCATCTTTCAGCATAACCGGACTGATATCACCGGTATGCGCGCCTTTTTCGGCAAAGTGGCAATCCTGTCCGCCCATAGCGACTTTTGCGCCGCGCAGAGCCTTTTTGACGGTTGTCAGCAGCGTAAACGGCGGGCAGACCAAAAATTCACAATCGACTTTGCCCATTTTTTTGACTTCTTCGGCAACGCCTTTGGCCAAAGCGGCACCGTCAGCCAGCAGGCCGTTCATTTTCCAGTTTCCGGCAATCAGTAACTTTCTTGACATGCTCAATTCCTTAATTTATTAAAAAAAAACATATTTGTCATGACTTGTAACACAAGTTTTTTTTATTTTCCAGTTAAAAATAGTTTTCAACATCAATATTTGTTGTTAACGCTTTATAAATAATGTTGAAGAGGGATTTTTTTTATATTACATTTCCTTAACAGATGAATTTGGTTTGAATAGGATTTTACGACCATGATGAGCAAAATTAGAAAAATGCAGGATACCTGGCTGGCCAAGAGTATCTTTATCCTTACTGCACTGAGCTTTATGTCTTTGTTCGGAATTTCGGGATATATCAACAGCGCCGGGCAGAATCGCACGGTTATCAAAGTTGACGACATTGAAATTTCACAAAGCGAAATTTCCTATAAGTATGACAAGCAGCTGCAGATGGCGCGCGACATCTTCGGCAACCAGTTGGAACTTACCGATGAAATGCGCAACCAAATCCTGCTCGGCATTGTCCGCGCCGAACTGGTTGACGCCATTATCAAGACGACGGCGGAAAACAACAATGTTGTCATCGGCGATGATTTGGTCAGAAAAATCATTTATTCGCAGGCGGCCTTTATGAACGGCCAGGGAAAATTCGACATCAACCGTTTCCGTCTGGCGCTCAGCCAATACGGCCTGACGGAGCAGGAATATATTTCCAACCTGCGCCTCGACCTGCAGAAGCGCATTCTGGCTTATGATTCGGCACAGAACGTCAATGTTCCCGCTTTTCTGACTGATTTTCTCGGCAAAATCGAAAACCAGAAACGCGTTTTTAAATATGTTAAAATCGATCCGGAAATGCTCAAAATTGACCGCGCCATCAGTGAGGACGAGTTGCAACAGTACTATCATGATTTTTCCGACAATTTCATGGCACCGGAAAAGCGTGACATTTCCTATGTCATGATTTCGGCTGATGAAATTGCCGGGCAATACCAGCCTTCTCAGGACGAAATCAACGAATATTACAATGCCAATATCACCCTGTTTGAAACGCCGGAAAAACGCAGCGTTCTGCAAATGGTCTTTCAGGATGAAGACGCGGCTCTCAAAGCCCGCGCCAATCTTGACGCCGGAAAAGACTTCAATGCAGTTGCCCGTACTGCGGCCAACCAGACGGATGAAGACACCAATCTCGGCGACGTTGACAAAGATGCGCTTATCGAAGGTATCGGCGATGATGTTTTTGCCTTGCCCAAAGGCGGTATTGCCGGTCCGCTTAAATCGGAATTCGGCTGGCATATCATGAAAGTGACTGCCATCACTCCGGCTAAAAAGATGAATCGTAAAGAAGCCGAAAAAATTGCCGCAGAAGCTGTGCGTAAAGAAAAAGCTTATGATATCGTTTATAATTTCACACAGGAGATTGAGGACAAAATCGGCGGCGGCGAAACGCTTGAAAATCTGGCAAAAGATTTAAAAGCCAGTGTTAAACATATCAAGAATCTGAGCGAGGACGGCATGGCGGACGGAGCAAAATCCCCCTACTCCATTGAGCTTGTCGATCAGGCCTTTTCTTATAATGTCGGCGAAGTGAGCCAGGTTGTCGAAACTGATACCGGGCTGGCCATTGTCCGGGTTGACAATGTTGTTGACGCGCATTTGCTTGACCTTGACGAGGTTAAGCCGATGATTGAAAAGATGTGGGCCGACAACGAACGCGATATTATCGCGCAGGAACTCAGCAACGATATGATGAATGATTTGGAAGAAGGCGGTACCATTGATGACGCAGCCAAGCGCTTTGGCCTCAAAGTCATGACTTCCGCACCAATCAAACGCAGCGAAAGTTTTGACGAGTTGTCCAGTTCGGCCATAAACAGCCTGTTCCAGCTTGGCGAAGGCGCGCCGAAGATGATTGAAATCGGCAGCAGCAAGATTATTGCCGTTACCGCAAAAATTATCAAGGATAACCATAAGCTGACGGCGGCCGAAGCTGACGAACTCAAAGCCCGCACGCAGCAGGCCCTGTCCGCCGAAGCGGCAAACGCCCTGATTGACAACTATGCCAAAGGGTATGATGTTCGCGTCAAATATAAGCTTCTCGGTCTGGCCGACTAACACCCACGGGGTGTTGCGCACCGGCGCGGTGAGAGGGCGCAGGCACGGCCTGAGCGATCTGTTTGCCGCTGGTTGTCCCGTACATAAGGAAGCACTGCGTGCGCCTTGTGCCTGCTGGAAAATAAAAAAAGAACTGATTTTTCAGTTCCTTTTTTGTTAAGGTTAAAATTCAATTACCGGACGGACATAAATGGTATTAGCAATTTTTGAACTATAATCAAATTCTCCAGAAGAATAGTTCCACCACCATGCAAAATTCATGTTATATTCTGTTGAAGTCCAATATATTGATGAATCTATCTCAGTAGCACCAATTTCTCGCAAAACAGGATTAATTCTGTCTTTATATTTATAAATATTTCGTCCGACACCGCCTGCCGGTAAACACCATTTTCCTTTAGTTTCTGGTGCAAATGAAGGAGAATATCCCCTGACAACACGTCCGATAGTTAAATCATCTCCCCAATTTACTAAGTGGTTTGTATTTTGACAGCTATCAAAATCAAGTAACGCTGTTGCTTCTTTATGGTCAGGCAGTTCACCAACATTAAGAGGAATTTTTTGCGCCCATAAATGGATACCTTGCGTTTCAAGAGCTAAAGCTTGGCCGCAACCGTCGATGCCAATGTAAACAATAACCGCTATAGGTATTTTATTATTAACCTTTCCTGAAGTGCAAGTTCCATCACTATTTAAAAGCCAACCTATTTTACAATTTTCAGCAGCTCCCGTACATGAACCAATGGTAACTTTAATTGCTGGAGAATCACAGGTACTTCCATTCCACTCGTAGCCTTCGGCGCAGGTACAGGATATATATTTGTTATTACAGGCTTGTCCTATGCCGGAAGCATAACCGGTTCCTTTGCATTCGTAATTGAAGCCGTATTTATCACAGAATTTTGTTTCTGACATGGGGCAGGCATAGGTCGTACCGAAGGGGCAGCGGATGCCTTTGCCGTCAGGACAGGATTTTTCGGTATAGCCTAACGTGGCGCAATCAGTTGTGGCGATACACTGGGCATTTGTTATTGTCGGGATTAAGGACAGACTCGTCCCTAAGAGTAAAGATTTAAAGTTCATATTCATGTTGAACATCCTTGTTTTAAGGTTAAACAAAACCCGCTTTTTTAAAGAGCGGGAGGATGTTCAGAAACCGTATATTAGCAAACGGCTCGGCTTATTTGGCAGAGCCTTATTCACCGACATCCATCCCCTAGCACATATCAGGACAGATATCAGCATATGTTAATTTTAAGTCATAATGCCTTATGACTGCTAATATTAAAGGGTTTCTGACGCCCTCGGCGGCAAACTTTGCCGCTTAAGATTAATGGTAGCATAAGGGGGAATTATTGGCAAGGAGTTTTTGTGTTTTTTGATTCACACCCACCCTAACCCTCCCTAAGGTAGGGAGGGTTAGGGTGGGTGTGACGAGCGGAGCGAGAGGTTCTTTTGCTTGGGAGGGGGACGTTTGGGTTGCTTGATTTAGATACTGGAGTCGATAGTTGGCGATTGGCAAGCGTCAGCGCCGACAGAGCCTTATATGATGAACGAGCTTGCCGAGGAAAAACAAACTCAGCATAACAATTGGAGAAATGTTCCTGTTAAAGTTTACAACATGGTTTTGATACTGCAATAATCATAACGGCTGATGACAATATGGTCCAAGAGCTGGATATTAATGCTTTTCAGTGCCTGGTCAATCTGTTTGGTTATTTCAACATCGGCGCGGGAGGGTTTGACATCGCCTGAGGGATGGTTATGCACCAAAATCAATGCAGCAGCTTTCTTTTCCATAGCCAGCTTGATAACTTCCCGCGGGTGTATCGCCACTTGGTTAATCGTTCCCCGTTGCATAACCTCCTGCCCTATCAGACGGAATTTTGTATCAAGAAAAATTATGCGAAATTCTTCAACATCCAGATAAGCCATTTCCGAGCGGCAATAGTCAATCATCGCGTCCCAATTACTGATTATCGGCGCATCGCTGCTTGACAAATTCTGCCAAGAGAAGCGGCCGGCAGCCTGCTGGATGAGCTTAAACATCACCGCGGCATTTTCCTTGATGCCGGGAACTTCCGTCAGGCGGGAAACATCAGCATTTACAACCTCCGCCAGCGAACCAAACCTGCGTATCAGCTCTTTGGCAATCGGTTTGACATCACGTCTGGGAATGACATAGGTCAACAGCAGTTCAATCAGCTCATAATCCGCCATGTCCTTGCCGCCGCCTTTCAAAAATCTTTCTCTCAGCCGCGCGCGATGTCCTAAATAGTCCGGGGTATTTTCTGTTTCCATTGTTTTGGCAGTCCGTCAAATAATAAGATTAGTCCAGCTTGTAAGGCGGTTTGTCCAGCCCTTTGGGCGAATAGGTAAAGACTTCGTAACCGTCATGCGTCACGCCGAGAGAATGTTCAAACTGCATTGACAGGCTTTTATCGCGGGTGACGGCCGTCCAGCCGTCTTTCAAAATCAGCGCGTCTTTTTTGCCTTCATTAATCATCGGCTCAATGGTGAAGAACATCCCCTCTTCCAAAACCAGCCCTGTTCCACGGCGGCCGCAGTGCATGACGTTTGGCGCATCATGAAAAACCTGTCCCAAGCCGTGTCCGCAAAACATATCAACAACCGAATAGCCGTATCTATGCGCCCATTCTTCAATCACGGCGCCGATATCGCCAAGGCGTGCGCCCGGTTTGACCGCGTCAATGCCACGCATCATGCATTCATAAGTCACTTCGCACAGGCGTTTGGCTTTGATTTTTGGTTTTCCGGCAAAATACATACGGCTGGTGTCGCCGTACCAGCCGTCGACAATGGCGGTAACGTCAATATTCAGGGCATCGCCTTCAAGCAATTTACGCTCATAATCAGGAATGCCGTGGCAGATAACATGATTAATCGAAATGCAGACGGATTTAGGATAACCGTGGTAGCCCAAGCAAGCCGGGACGGCGCCGCGTGAGGTCATAAATTCCCGGCAGAGGTCATCCAACTCGCCGGTTGAAATTCCGGGCTGCACGTAAGGGGTGATATAATCCAGACATTCGGCGGCCAGCTTGCCGGCAACGCGCATTTTTTCAAATTCTTCGGCCGTGTGCAGCACGATACCGTCTTTTCTTCTCGTAGACAACTGATTTCTCCTAATGTAATATCCTCATTCTTTTAGATATTGATACACTTTTCTCATTAACATTGCAACAATAACAACAAAATTTCAGCCCATTTTTTACTTCATCAAAAATTTTGGCGGCGGCAATGGGATTTTGATTCCAGACAAAGCGCGCATCCATGCAGTCTTCACGCGGAACAATAAGACAGACAAAAGTTTCCGCACCGTTTTTGCGTTGTCGGCGCAGTTCCTCAAACATTTCAAGTTCAAAAAAATTTATGAGAGATGGGAAAACGACGTCTGTTCCCTGCTTGTTATAAATATTGACGACATAAACAAAAGCTTTGTCGCCCCGGTCATTGCCTAATTCAAAATTCACCCTTTTGAGTTCACCGTCATCGGGATTTATCGGGCGGATATAATCATATTTTCCAAAGTCCTCGCGCAATATTCCCTTGGCAAAAGCTTCCCGAAATAGGTCATTTTTGTATTTATAATTGATGAAGACCATACCTTCGCCGCGATTGACCATCTGGCAAATGTAAGAAACGCAGCGGCGTTTGTCGGCGCTTTGAGTTAACCAGACTGCAGCGCCCGGTGCATACACAAAATTCTTGAAATCAGCTTCCGGGTTCAACGCCTGGACAATCTCTCCGTTATCCAGTTCAACATCAATAATCAGATTTTTATAAAGCGCCTTAATTGTCCCGGTTATAAGTCTGCCTTTGTAATTCACCGCACATTCTCCCGAGTTTTTCTGCCCAAAACTTATTATCAAGCTTAATCAAACTTCTTTCTAAAGTAAAGTTTATTCTTTGTCGAATTTTCCCTCCTCTCATCAAAAATAGTGATTGAACACTCCGAAAATATATGTTATATTAGAGTCGTGATGGCAAGAATAGGAGTAGTAGAGATGAAACTGTCAAAGGTGATACTGTTGTCAACCGTATGCTCATTTTGCAATGCGGCTGACTGTTCTTATGCAGCGTATAATACTTCTGAGAGTTTATCTCTCATCTCAACACCAGGTATCCACACTTATCACACACAACACCTTACCGATGAAACTCCTTTCTTGCTGTCTGCACGATTTGCTAACCAGTGGTGTCATCTTCGGACGCACTCTCAGAGTGACGCTACACGCCCCAGGGATACGGGTGGAAATATAGAATCTTTGTTTAACCTGGATGTCCGGATTAAATCCGAACATGACATTCGTGTTGCCTCAGTTTGTTTCATTACCGACACGGGGGCGTGTTCGGGGGAGAAGTTCAGCAATGATGAAACGCCGGGAAGCGGCGGCAGTGGAAATCCCACATCGCCAACACCGGGAGAATTCTGCCAAAAAGCAGGATACACAAACACGCCTTGTCCCTCAGGCATGGTGCCTGACAAATATTGCCCGGTCGACTCGTCCTATCATTCCGGCTGTAAATGTCCGGATACATATAACAAAACCTGTGATGCCGCCGCCGGGTTAAAGCCCGTTAACGCCAGTGACACTTGCGGCGGGAAATACAAAGAATGCTGCAATATCTGTTCGGATTATACTTATACATCCGTTCCTTCGGGTTATGTCAAAGCCGGAGAGTGCCAATCCTGTAATGGCGTGAAGTATAAGGTGAAATGCGACACCTCGCTTTATCCGCAGACCTCGGGCGTTTGCGGGAGTTACGGCGGCAGTGGCGGAAGCTGTTCGGATGACAGTGGCGCACATTATAAACAATGCAACTGCCCAAATAATTACGAGTGGAACGCGGGGCAGAAGAAATGTGTTTGCGCGACGAGTTTCAAATACGCCTGCAACGGCACGGGCTATGCCGGCGGTGACGGAAATGCCTGCGACGGGAAGTTTGGAAAGTGCAAATGCGCGACGGGATACACCTGGAATGCGGCGTCGGGGTCTTGCGTTTGTTCGGGGACGGATTGGTGCGCGATAAACCAAAACTGCGGCGCTTTGGGATACGCCAAGCAGACCTGTTCCGGCGCGGCGGTTAAGTGCCCGTTTGATACATCTTACGTATTCTGTTTATAGGAAGCCGATGTCATCCTCGGACGCACTCTCAGAGTGACGCTGCACGACCCGGGGATTCAGGTGAGAATATAGAATCTTTGTTTGACCTGGATGTCCGGATTAAATCCGAACATGACGGTAAGGATGATTGGTTGAGGATTCACACCCTACCTTAGGGGAGGGATAAGAGGAAAGGTTGTTTTAAGGAGAAAAAAGATGAGAAAAGAAAGAAAATTGTCTTTTTGTTTGGCTGAGAATGTTCTTGTTGACGGTTTTAGATGCCGAAACAAGTTCGGCATGACATTTATGTTGTTGGCGGCTCCTTTCGTGTTTGGCGAAATGGGCGAAGCTTCGGCGCAGTGCGTGGCGACAACGGATTGCGCCAGTTTGGGATATACCGAAACCTCCTGTCCAAACGGCGGCATAAAATGTCCCTTCGGAAATACGTGGAATTGCGGTAACTTCACAAACGAAAAATGCTTGGCTTTAGGTTTCAAATATAATTGCTCCGGTTCTAATGAAATCAGCGGAACTGGGGAAGATTGTAACGGAAAATACGCTCAATGCAACTGCAAAAACGGATATTCCTGGATTAAAGAACAGTGCCAACTGCAAACAATTACCTGTGAAATAGGTTCTATTTATTACAGCGACAAAACCTGTTCGTCATCAGTCATCAACGGTAAAACCCCGCTTGGCATTGTTGTTTATGTTGATGGGAAAGGGCATGGTCAGGCTCTTGTCAAAGAAAGAGCTACGACCAACTGGGCTGGGGATTATACACTTGCTATAAGCGACAAACACGCCAGTGAAACTGATATTCCAACTATGACAAATTATCAGGAAGCAGATGCTATTAAAGATTTTGACAGTTGCGGAAATACTAAAAAAATGATTGCTTTTGCAAATGAGAATCTTCAAAAAAGTGATAATTGGAATGACTATTTTCCTTTGGCAGCAGAAGTTAAAGATACGGAATGGTGCATTCCTGCCGCCGGAATTTTAAATTCTATATATAATAATCTATCTAAAATAAATGCCAGCCTTTTATCTATTGGCGGAAGCACTATTCAATTCCATAATTCATATGGTACCGGCGATGTATACTGGTCTTCGACCGAAGCAAGTTCCAGCCAGGCATGGGCATTATATTTTTCTTATACGACCATCACAACAGGAAGTCTACGTGCCTGGAACAAATACAGCAACGGTTATGACAAGGGGCGCGGTATTTTTGTTATTGAATTCTAAACAAATCCCGGAAAAGTTCCGGGATTTGTTTTACTTTTTCTTTTCAATCAATTCGGGTTTGTAGCCGTCCAGGAATGTTACGACATCATTGCCGCCAAGTTGAAACTTGTTATGCGGTGCATTCTTAAGATAGTTTTCTTTATCTCGCCAGCCGATAATTCTCGCCGGATTACCGCCGACGATAGCACAGCTCGGCACGCTTTTAGTGACAACAGATCCGGCACCGACCACCGCCCCTGCCCCAATTTTGCACCCGGGCAGAATAATCGACCGCGCTCCAATCCAGTTATCGCGCTCAAATTCCACATTCTGCGCAATCGTATCCAAAGAATAAGGAAAAGTATCCGGGCTGCGGTAATCATGGTTAGAAGTATAAACAATCGTATCTTCGCCGATGGTTACATTATCACCGATAATGATTTTGGCCATAGCAACCAGTCGGGCGTTTTCCCCAATATAGCAGGTTGAGCCGACAAAGATGTTCGGCGCGTTATCCAAGTGGGCTGAACGGCGGATAACCGTCCCCTCCCCTAAAGCGCCAAGTTCGGCGGTGTGATTGTTGGCAATCTGCGCGCGAAATTTCTTCCGCCAGCTTTTAACGGGAAGCACCCTTGATAATACAACGCATAATTTCTGGTTCATTGATAATTTATGCTCCTACTTTTTCAACATATTCTTTCAAGATTTTGGATGAGGCATTGGCTTTGTTGTCGCCGCCGACCCCGAACTTTAACTCGACATTACACTCAATGCAGGCCGCCGTTTCGGGAATGTTATACTTTGTCCGGTCACCGCCGTTGGCAAACACCAAATTGGCGTCTTTGTATTTTTCGCGGACTTTGCGGATGCCGTCGCTGGCCGAATTATCCGTATCGTCAAAGGCTATAACGTCAATAACGCCCTTGAGATTTTCGCAAATGATACGGCGGGTTTTGAAATTCATAAAATTTGTGCCTTTTTTACGAACCAACCATTCGTCCGAGTTTAACAGCAAGATAACGCCGTCGCTGGCTTCCGCACTGGCCTTAATCATGGCGATATGCCCTTCGTGAATAGGGTCAAAACCGCCGCTTACAATATAGTATGTATTCATACCGACCTCATTAATGTTATTGATAATGCCTCATATATTAAAGTATCGTCCGCGGTAGTCAACACAATTATCTTTTGCCTGCTCATAAGTTTTCCCCTCATGTTTTTGGCACGCAATTTGCATTAAAAAAGCGTTGTATAACTAGGGTGCTCCGGTTGACCCAGATACATTCATTTGTTAAAAATGTATTAACTTAAACTGGGGCTGGTGTGTCGATTGACCCTTTAACTTGTTGGATTGGCTGAATTAAGTATGCAAATTTTGAACTTTATAAAGATTAGAAGGATCGCTGCCGTTTTGGCCGCGTGTGCCGTTCTATCCTTAAGTTCTCCCGCACAGGCTTTTCTGCCGCCGATAAGCAATGCTCAAATGTACACACTGGCATCCATGGGAAATGTACGGGCGCTGCGGGCGGCAGTTCAGCGGGGGCTGAACATTGACACTCTTGACAGCAATGGCAACACGGCTCTGTGCCATGCCATTAAACAGCGCAACTATACAGCTTATAATACTTTGCGAGCGGCCGGCGCCAATCCGAATCATCCGTGTATTCAAAACGTTATCCAGCGTAATTACAGTTCATTTATGCAATCCCGGCGTGTCGTTCCGACTACGGCAAATTCCCGCGAGGCTTATGCTTATCTCGGCGAAGAGGATTATTTCCTTTCTCCTCGGGCATGGTTCATCGGCGGCGCAATTCTGCTCGGCGGCGCTCTGGTGCTTATTCTTGGTGGCGGCGGCGGTGGCGGAAGCGGCGGATTTTTCCCCTTCCCATCTTATCCGACGACAGATTACAGTCTGGGCGGTATTGCAGGAACATCCCGGCCAAGCAATCCCGAATCTTCGATTTATAATCCGGTTATTCTGCTTGAGCAGCTTGGCGGAACGCTGACAAACGGCGCGTTCCCCGATTATAATTTCGGTGATGGCAATCCTGACGGCTGGGTTATTTCCAACAACTCCAGCATTAATGTTGACGGTACCAGCACGCCGCTGACCGACTTGATTGACTTCAGGTACAGCGCCCTGAATTACAGCAACTACATTCAGGTTGCAATGAAAGGCGTTAACAAATCGACTGTCAACAACGGTTACAGCCCGAACAGTTCCCGCTATGACCCGAACAAAAATTATGTCATTACCCTGAAAGACAACACAGCCGCACTGGTTGCTTTGCGTAACAGTACAGCCAACAACTACGACACAATCAAAATTGATGCAAAAAACGGCACGCTCGGCATGATTGCCAGCCAGAGTTCGACAGCCATCAACCACACCAACGGCCTTATCAATATGTCGTTCAAAGGCGATAAGGACAATCATTCAGTTACGGGCATGTATGCGGACACCGGATCGGCAATAATTAACAACGGCACGATTTCCGGTACGGCAAAATCTGCCGACAGCACAGCCGGGTTTATGGTCGGTATGCGCGGACAGATTATCAATCAGGAAAATCCGCCCTTTTCTACCACTTCCGTTTCCAATGCCGGAAGCATCAATTTGAACGCCAGCGCAGACAACCGAGAAATCAGAACCGGACTTGTCGGTATGGGCAGTTATCTGGAACAGTCTTTTCTGGACGGGACAACTCTGCTGTCCCGCGCCGGAAGTGTTACTCTGAATAATACGGGCAAAATCATGCTCGGCGTTTCACTTACCGGAGACAACGGCAATTATGCGGCAACGGACAGTGACGGCAACAACCTGTTTTTGAAGGGGCTGGGCGGCATTGTCGGGATGCGCGCGGACGCCAACACCACCGCGACAAACGACGGATATATCGAAATCAGCATTACGGACACGGGCGACGAGAGCAAAACCGTCAACGGCAGCCACGCCGGCATGTTCTCCATTCGCAACGGCATTCTGGTCAACAACAAATCTATTGTTATTGACGGCGGTATTGGCGGATACGGCATGATTGCGGTTCGCGGCGACGGAAAGAATCCTGAGCTTGACCTCAAGGATCCGACGATGACCAACAACGGCGTTATTGAAATCAACAGCAAAGACGGCTTCGGTATCGCTTCTTTCAACGGCGGCGTTACAACCAACAACGGTTCTATTGAGCTGAAAAAGCAAGGCATCGGTATTCAGCATGATACCGGGTTGATTGAAAACAACGGTTCCGTTAACTTGCGTGACGGCGGAACGGGCCTGAAAATGACACAGGAAGGAACGATTAATACCGGCGACAAGAGCAGCATTTACATTGACAACACTTTTGCCAACAGCACGACTTCGTCCGGCAGTGGGACAACCGGAGACGGCAGTGACGGCGGAACGGGCTCGGATACGGGAACAACGACTGACGGCAGCGACCTGAAAGAAAGCATCGGTATTTATCAGGAAAACGGCACGGTTAACAATAACGGCCTGATTACGATAGAAAACACAAAGAATGCCGCCGGAACGGTTGCTTACGGCATCAAAGCCAACAAAGGAACGGTTAACAACAACAGTTCCATTCAGATTTCCAACAATGATTCCAGCTATGGTATCAGCATCAGCCAGGGTAATGTCGCCAACAACGGCAATATCTCCCTGGTTAACAACAAAGGAGCGCTGGATACGCTCGGCTACGGCATTAAGTCAACGCAGGGAAATGTGACCAACAGCGGAAACATTACCATTACCAACAAAGCCAGCGCTTATGCCATTGAAGCGCTGGCGGGTACAGTCACAAACACGGGAATTATTACAATCAACTCCCAAAACAGCCTGACGACCAAGCTGGCTTATGGTATCAAAGGCGGAAACACCTATATTACCAACGACAATACAATTACAATCAACAATGCCGATGAAAGTTATGCCATTTCCACTGAAAACGGCGACATTACCAACAATGCGGTTCTGACGCTCGGTAATGATACCGGCGCGCTGGATGCCAAAGGTTATGGCATTAAATCGACTAAGGGCAATGTTACCAACAACGCCGCCATTAACGTTTCCAACAAAAACGAAGCTTACGCTATCGAAGCGCTGGCCGGAAACATTGTCAACAACGGCATTCTGACCGTCAACGGCAATACCGGCGCGGTATCGAATATCGCTTACGGTATCAAGGGCGGCATCGGCTCAATCACCAACAATAAAAACATTACGATAAACAATGCCAACGAAGAATACGGTATTTCGACCGAAAACGGGGTGGTTACCAATAATGCCGACATTACACTGAACAATGACCAGCAGACGCAGACAAAGACTTCCTATGGCATCAAAGCCGAAAAAGGAAGCGTCGTCAACAACGGCAATATTTATGTCAATACGACGGGTGACGTTTCTCAGGGAATTGACCAGGATACCGGTTCTTTCGGTATTTGGGGAAACGAAGCCAATGTCCTCAACTCAAAGAATGCGAAAATTATCTTTACAAAACGCGGTAACGGTATGCACTCCGCTTCCGGGCTGAATCAGAACTACGGTTTCATTCATATGCAGAAAGGCGGCGTCGGTATGTCTACGGCCAGCGGCAACGCCATTAACCGCGATACGGGCATTATCACGATTGACGATACCGGCATTGGTATGAAATCAGGTCTGGGCAAGGCGACCAACGAAGGGCAGATTAATATTACCGGCTCTATGTCTACCGGTATGGAATCGGAAAATTATGCTGAGAACAACGGTACCATCAACATTACCGGCTATAATTCAATCGGTATGAGCGTGGTTAAGGAAAATGCGCAGATTGTCAACAACAAAGACATTATTATGAGTTCGGAACACAATGGCAAGCTCAACTATGGTATGTACGGCGCAAACGGCATTTACAGCCGCATGACCAACAACGGCAACATCAGCATTACCGGCCGGCAATATCCGACAACGGAAAATATTGCCTATGGTATGCATCTGGATGAAGGTGAAGCCCAAAACTACGGCACAATCACGCTTAAAGATATGTTTGGCTACGGTATGAATCTCGGCACCGGCGGAACTTTGGATAACTTCAGCCAGATTTTGCTGAACTACGGCGGTATCGGTATGGGCGCAAACGGAACCGGCGCCAGTGGAAAAGAAACGGCGGCAACAATTAACCACCGCTACGGCGAAATCCGCATTAACGGCGACAACTCCTATGGTATGAAAATGCTGGGTACTGCTACGGCTTGGAATGACGGCATCATAGAAGTTGACGGCGAAGATTCATACGGCATTTACACGACGGACGGCAGCGGTACCAACAACAGCCGTATTACCATGTATGGCGACAACTCCGTCGGCATGCACAGCGAAAATGCCGATATCATTAACAAAGATTTGGGCGACCCGGCAGTTATCAACATAAAAGGCCAAAACTCCGTCGGTATACAGACCAAAGACGGTGGCACCAGCGCCACAAGCCTTATTGGCGCTTTGAACGAGGGAACGATTAATTTGGAATCAACCTCCAACGGTTCTACCGGTATGAAAGTCACCGGCAGCGGAAAAGCTCGCAACAAAGGAACGATTAACGTTATGAGTTCCGGTTCTTCAGGTATGCTGGCTGATGGCGCGGGAACAATCGACAACAGCGGCACGATTGACGTTACCGGCAGCGGTTCGTATGGTATGAAAGCAACGCAGGGAACAGCGACCAATAATAAGGAAATTATTATTGATTCCGATGACTCTATCGGTATGTATGCAGATGGCGGAAAAATCGTCAACGGCCTGAACGGCACGATTGTCATTACGGATGACAACAACAGCAAATACGCAATGTATGTTTTGAGCGGCGAAGCGGAAAACAACGGTACACTCAGCTTTACCAAAGAAGGCATTATTGCTATGTACGCCCGTTCGGGAACGGCGATTAACAATAAGATTATCAATTTGTCCGGTAAAAACTCCATTGCCATGCAGGGTGAAGGCGATGCTCAGCTGACAAACAACAAAGACATTACAATCAGTGGCAACTCATCTGTCGGCATGCAAGCCGGCGGCAATTCGACCACAACAAATGAAATTGACGGCGTGATTACGGTTAACGGCCCGAACTCTAAAGGTATGGTTGCGCTCGGCGTTACTCTCGGAACAGAAACGACCAAAGGCACAGCAATCAACAGCGGAACGATTATTGTCAATGATGCTTCTTCCTGGGCGATGTATGCTGACGGCGGTATTATCAAAAATACTTCTACCGGTAAAATTATCACCAACGGCAGCATTGGCATGAATGTCAACAGCGGCAGCGGTGTCAACAGCGGCATTATCGAAAATGACAACGGCAACTTTATTGCCATGCAGGTAAACTCGGGCAGTATAGAAAACGAAGGACGTATTACACTTGACGGCGATAATTCCGTTGGCATGAAGATTACAGGTTCGGGAACAGCCTCCAACTCACTTAAGACAAGCGTTATCAATGTTAACGGCGCTAACTCAATCGGTATGCAGGCTGTGAGCGGCACTGCAACCAACTACGGTACAATTAACGCCAACAACGCCACGGCTGTGGCTATGCAGGCAGACGGCGGCACGATTATTAACGAAGACGGCGCGGTTTTGCAGTCTATCGGCGAAGTTGCTATGCAGGTTAACCAAGGCACAGGTATCAATAATGGTGAAATTCAGCTGGCAAAAGACGGCATTTATGCTATGCGCGTTAATCAGGGAACAATTACCAATAACAAAAAAATTACTCTGACCGGAAACAACGCTGTCGGTATGGCTACGGTCGGCACCGGCACGGCTACAAACGAGAGCGGCGCCAATATCAGCATCAGCGGCACCGGCGGCATCGGTATGAAAGCTGACGGTGCAGGTACCGCAACGAACAACGGTACATTGGATATTAACAATGCCAAAGCTTATGCCATGTATGCCGATGGCGGCGGAACAATCATCAATACTTCCGGCGGTGTTATCAACACCATCGGCGAATCGGCGATGTATGTTAAAAACGGCGTTGCAGAAAACCGCGGCGACATCTCCAACAAAAATAACGGTTTTAAAGCTATTCACGTTGTTCAGGGTTCAGGAACCAATACAGGCACGATTACGCTTAACGGTTCCGATGCTGCGGCCATGTATGCTAATAACGGTACATTGAAAAATAACGGCGGTACAATTGTCATGAACGGCGACAGCAATACTTTCGGCATCAGGGGCGAAAACGGAACGGTTAACGTTGTTAACAGCGGTACAATTACTGTTTCGGCCAGTGGCTCGGCCGGTACGGGTATCGGCATTGACAGCGGTAATGTAAAGAATAGCGGTTCAATCAACGTTGCCAGCGCTTCCGGTATCGGTATATCTACGGTAGCAGGCAGCGCTACCAATGAAGGAACCGTTGAAGTGACTGGAAACGCTTCTGTCGGTATGATTACTACCGGCGGCGGCGCTTTGACGAACGCAACGGGCGCTACGTTGACCGTTCATGGTACCGGAGCTATCGGTATGCATGCCAGACAAGGCGGACAAATTTCAAATAATGGCGCTTTGACGGTTGAAGGCGACAATGCTGTCGGTATGTTGGCGGAAAACGGCGCAACAGCAGTTAACGGCGGCAACCTGACAATTACCGGTAATAAAACAACCGGTATGGAAGCACGCAGCGGCAGTTTGGCGACCAACACCGGAACAATTTATATTAAAGGTTCGGAAATTGTCGGCATGAGAGCAACAGGCAGCGGCTCAAGAATCGATAATCAGGGAACGATTATTTTCTCCGGTTCTACGGCGGGTAATACCGGACAAGACAACATTTTTGCTCTGGCAAACGGCGGTTCCATTCTTAATCAGGGCACGGTTATGTCTGATACGGCTACGACAACCATGGCTTTTTCACGTGGTGTCAACCTTGGCGCCAACGGGCGTTTCATTGCGGCAGCAATGGACGGCGAGATGTCTATTGACGGCAGTGCGCTGACAACCGGCAGCAACCAGAACGAATATGTTATCAAAAATGCGCTCACCACCGGAAATCTCAACAACCTCAAAGTTTACGGAACGGCTTGGTTTAATGATGTTGACGTTGTTAAGAGCGACGATGACGTTGTTCTGCCCGTTATTCCGATGGAAGAAGACAGCGACGATGCCAATAACGGCAACAGCGCCGCGCAGCTTCCCGCTGATTCAGACGCTGCCGCCTCTGAGGGGGATGACAACTCTAATGGCGAAGGCTTGGGCAATACCACTGGCGGCCTGAATCCCGATGATTTAAACAATTATGACGTTGTTGCCCGCAAAGGACGCCTGCAGTCAATTCTTTCAGCCGATGCCGGCATTCAGGATCGTTCGGTTCTGGACAAGATTGACAATGCTTATGAAGCCGGGCGGGATTCCCAGATATTTGACTCGCTCAAATATGCACAGACAGACGCGGCTCTGGCAGCGGCAATCAAAGGCGAGCTCGGTTTAGACCTCTTTGCCAACTTTACCAAGCAGAATTTTGACGTTATCAAGAGCGCTGATCGTCAGATTAACGCCACGCTGGCAAATAACACCGATGACAAAGAGCTGCGTATCATGGCCGGTTATGATTTCTTTGGCCGGAAGCAGGATGCAACGGCTTATATGTCAGATTATGACGACCAGGCTCATTCGGCTTTCGGCTTGATTGACAAGAAATATAACAACAATTTCCGTTACGGCCTCGGCGCCATGGTCACCAAGTATGAAAGCGACTACAAAGATGACACGGCTTCCCGCGACGAGGTTATGATTCACTTGCTGGCACCGTTGAGCATGCAGTTCGGCAAGACAAAAATCATTTCCGTTCCTCGTATCGGTATGGGCTTCGGCGATTACAGCCGACGTACGGACAGTGGTATTTACGAGGCTGACACCAGAAATTATTATTACGGCATCACCAACGAAGCGCAGCATACCTTTGACATGGGATGGTTCGGGTTGCAGCCTACTCTTGAATTTAATGTTCTGGGCATGTATCAGGACAAGATTAAGGAAAAGAGAAGCGCGCTTGAGATTGAAGCAACCAACAACATCTCAATCGAAACAGGTATCGGTCTTTATGCTGTCAAAGAAATTGAACTGGGTGAAAAAGGCAAGATTAACCTGCGCGCCGGCGGTACCTATTATCATGAGCTGGGCGATCCATTCAAAGCACAGAAAGCCCGCCTGAACGATGCTGGCATCCGTTATCGTGTCAATGCTTATGACGCCGACCGTGACCGCGCTGTCCTCTCACTGAGAATGGATTACAGATATCAGCAATTCAACCTTTACGGTGAGTTCAGCAAGTTTATTGAAAAAGACGACGGTTACGCCATTAATGCCGGTCTGGGCTACAAATTCTAAAGCCCGTTTACAATCACGGGAAAGCGGCGGAGAGCCCCCGCGGGGAAGCTGGGGCAGCTTCTCCCCATCGGTTCGCTGCTGGTTGATGGTGCATAAGGAAGCACTGCGTGCACCTTGTGCCTGCTGGGAGAAAGGGAAATGTCATTGTTGAACCTGATCCGACAATCCGGTGGAAATAAGGAAGCTTTATTTTACCAGAATCCCCGGGTCGTGCAGCGTCACTCTGAGAGTGCGCCCGAGGATGACGTTCTTTGAGAAGGAGAAGAAGATGAAGATTATCCGCTTTGTTTATGCCCGCCTTCTCCCTCCTCTATATAAAATTATAAAAAAAGCTCTGCTTTTCTTGCAGAGCTTTTTTTTGAGTTGAAACATCTACTTTTTGCCGTAGACTTTGATACGTCCTGTTTTTTTGGAGGGCGAAGTTTGCAACAGGGCTTCCTCCGCTTTTGTCAGCAACTCTGGCAGCTCTAACGCAGATTTCGACGAACATATTCCAACCACAAATTCCAGCTTTACGGATAAGTCGTCAGACTTTTTGATTTCAATGCCGTGAATGCTGTCCATAACGCGCGTCAAAACGGTTTTGGCAATCTTGTCATCGGAATTATCCAGGAAAATGGCAAATCTGTTATCACTGACGCGGGCAATAAAGTCACTGTCGCGCAGAGCCTTTTCCAAGGTTTTGGCTGTCTGTTTTAAAGCGCGAGCCTGATATTTTCCACCCATTTTGCTCTGGACTTCATCAAGATTATTGACTGATGCCAAAATAATGGAAAACGGCTTTCCGGCAACACGAGCTTCAACAATTTTGACCGGAACGGCTTCTTCAAAATATGTCTTGTTATAAACAGAGGTCAGGGCATCTTTACGATAACGCTCGATTTTGTCTTCTTCATCATAATACAAAATCAACAACAGAATTGAAAAGGTAAAGAAAAAGGTAATCAGGTTGGCAATGGCCAAAATCCACGATTCAATATAAATACCATACGCAAACCAGCAGATTAAGCTCAGGCTGTACATTGTATACATATAACTGGACAAGCCGCTGATTGTTTTGGTTTGCAGGATGCGCCCTGTCTGAATGGCAAATGCGATAATTGTCGCCAAACCGGCAGCATAACCGATATAATTAAAGACAATGTCTGTATCAAACATCATGATTTTACCCTTTCTCTGATTTTTCTTTTTTGTGATTTTACATCACTATATGTATATAAAATGTTAATAGTTGAATTTTCTTAGTTCTTATTCCAATATCTTTCGCCGACAAAGGAGCGAACCGTATTGACGTCAAAACCTTCGGGCAAAAGGCTGATTGCCGCGCCGAGGGCTTTGGAAGTGTCAAAATGTTCATCTTCCAGTTTAATACCCTTGTTTTTCTCAATGGTAATCCGGCCTTTATAAAGGCATTCGGTTTTATCGCACGTCAAATCCAGCCAGTTTTTATCCTCCCGTTTGCCGTTCCAAATCAGGCGCAGTTTCTTTTTGTCTTCCTCCGATAACTGGCGGCCGCCGGTTTTCTCCAGCCAGATGTTTTTTACAAAAGTCTTGCCGCGCGAAGGCAGAACCACGAGTTCTCCCCGGGTGTCCTTGACGGCAACGGTCTTGCCGCTTTCATCAACCATAACGTCAGGAACACGGGCGGCCAGCAGGCTCAGACAGCCGGCCAATATTCCGACCCAGCCCCAGAGCCGCCATTTTTGCTGCCAGATACACAACCACAACGCGCCGAGAACTATTGCCGCCAGCCCCCAAAGCGGCATCGCCAGAACCGGCAGCCCGGCATGCGGCAAAGAAGCCACCCAAGCCGTGACATCATTGACGAGGTGAATTCCCCAGCCGACAATTTTCAGCGGCAGTTCCTCCATTCCCAAAGGCATCAGCAGCAAAGACAACAATACAAAAGGCATTATCACCAAACCGATAACCGGTCCGGCCAGCAGGTTTCCCAAAGTCGTATAAACGGCGATACGGTTAAAGTGATAGATTGAAAAAGGCAGCGTTGCCATGCTGGCGACAAAGTCAGAAATTAAAATACCTGCAATATAAGCAAATATTATCCGCCCTGCCCGCGACAACAGGCTGACGTTTTTGCTGCCGCCACCGTTCAGAAAGCGGTGCAAACTTCCGGCATAGCGTTCATAAAAGGCAATCAGCACAATAACCGCGGCGAAAGACATTTGAAAACTCGGCCCAATCAGCGCCTCGGGAGAAATGAGCAGCACCAGCATTGCCGCCCAGGAAATTGTCAGCATGGAAATAGCCTGGCGGCTGCACAAAACGCCGAGCAAGACGATAAATGTCATAATAAACGCCCGCTGTGTCGGAACGGCCGCGCCGGAAATGACCAGATACACTGCGCTCATCAAAATTGCAAATACGGCAGAAAACTTTTTGGTATCATAACGCGCAATAACCGGCGGCACCAGCGAAGAAACAAAGCGCACCAGAAAGAACATCATTCCCGCCAGCATACTCATATGCAGCCCGGAAATCGACAGGAAATGTGCCAGTCCGGAATCGCGGTAGTTATTTATCAGCTCACGGCTCATGCCGCCGCGTTCTCCGGCTACAATCGCCGCCGTCACAGCTGCTTCATCCGGCGGCAGGACGGTATCAATACGGTGGACGATTTTATCCCTTATCTGTTCAATTTTCAGATTAACTTTCTCCGTCCAGGGTGTTGAATTTACACAATCTATAGGGATAGCGCGGCTGACGGAATAGCCGGTAGCCTTGATGCCGTCAAAGAAGGTTTTGCGGTCAAACTGGTAGCCGCCCACCATTGCCGTCGGGAACGGCGGCATGATTTTGGCAATCATTTCTACGCATTGTCCTTCTGTTGCCGGCGCTTTTTTGACCAGCAACGTAATTTTATAAGGCCCGGGCAATTTATTGTCGTCAAAATCGCTGATGTCGTCCAGCGTCAGTCTGATTTTTCCGGTACTATTGGTATCCCGGGCGATAATCTGCCCTTTGAGGTACATTTTTTGCTCTCCGGAAACAAAGGGAACTTTATTCAGCCAGGCAGCCCGGAGCTGCACGCTGATAAAGCCGAGCGCCGCGATACTGACAATACCGAGAACGGCCAGAATTTCCGGCCGACGGCGAAAAATCAGCGCCAGAAAAATCAATGTTTCAGCCAATCCCAGCCCCCACCACAGCGACGGTTCCATCGGCAGCGCGAAAAACACACCGATACCTATGCCAAACAGCACCGGTACCCAAGGTATCCAGCGTGAACGTTCCTGCAATAAGTTTTCTTTTAAGTTATACCAAAACATTTTTCTCTAATCTCTTGAAGGCGACTATAATCTAAAAAAATATTTTATGCAAGAAGCTGGGGCGCACAGGCACGGCCTGCTGCGCACCGACGCGGTGAGCGGAAAGTTCGCTGTGGGTTGTCCTGTGCTTAGGGAGGCGCGTTGCTTAGATTGTGCAAACTGCCAGTTTTATTTAATCACACCCTCCCTACCCCTCCCTACCTCAGGGAGGGGACCGGATAGTGCCTGTTTGAAGATATGGACAAGAAAACGACGGTCAACTCGCCGCGCAAAATCATTTTGCGGGATGAAGCGCTTCAGGACAGCCCTGCCCTGTGTGATTCAGGCGACCCGATGAACCGCAAAGAAACGCTCGAACTGGTGCGTTGTTATTACAAAATCCCCAACCGCCAAGTCGCAAAAAATATTTTTCAACTTCTTATCTCTCTTTCAAAACATAACCAATATATTGATGCAGAGGATATATAAAAAAAATTGTTAAGCTTTTTATGGCTTAACAATTTTTTTTTAATTTTACCCTTCCATATCTCGGACATTAGGGTTGATTTTTTCCGTTTTCATTATTTCTCCAAACAAAACTTCAATGTGAAGCGCATGGCCGAAATCTTTAAATTTGACAATGTAACGATTGTTTTCATCATGGTCGCTGATTGTCACTTTCTGATACAGGAACAGGTCAATGTACTCAACCTTTTCTCCTTGTGCCGGCAACAGGCAATAATCGCTTATCGGCGTGAAATAAACCGGTTTTCCGTTATATTCAACAGAAAAACAGATATTTTTGCGCCCCTTGCCTATTGAATAAATTGCAAGCCGAACAGGACCGTTTGCACCGGGATAGAAATTTTGAACAATCTTTTCAAACTCTGCCTGGTCGTATTCATAAACATTAAAACACAGGTTTTCCAAACGATTGCGAAAATAAATCATTTTGTCACAGAAACGGGTAAAATATTTTTTCATAATATATAAGAATTAAATTAATAATAAATTGTCATTCTGACAATATCTTATTGTCAAAATTTTGTCAAGTCAATTATTAGATTAGCGCTTCCTTTGTCATTTTTTTCTCCTCTCATCAAAAATAGTGATTGAACACTCCGAAAATATATGTTATATTAGAGTCGTGATGGCAAGAATAGGAGTAGTAGAGATGAAACTGTCAAAGGTGATACTGTTGTCAACCGTATGCTCATTTTGCAATGCGGCTGACTGTTCTTATGCAGCGTATAATACTTCTGAGAGTTTATCTCTCATCTCAACATCAGGTATCCACACTTATCACACACAACACCTTACCGATGAAACTCCTTTCTTGCCACACCCACGAGCACAATTTGGCAACCAGTGGCGTCATCCTCGGACGCACTCTCAGAGTGACGCTACACGCCCCGGGGATACGGGTGGGAATATAGAATCTTTGTTTAACCTGGATGTCCGGATTAAATCCGAACATGACATTCGTGTTGCTTCTGTGTGTTTCATTACCGACACGGGGGCGTGTTCGGGGGAGAAGTTCAGCAATGATGAAACGCCGGGAAGCGGCGGCAGTGGAAATCCCGGCGGTATTCCGGATTATGATACCCCACAGGAACAATGTCAGGCGGCTGGATATGGCGTGACTTCCTGTCCTGCCGGGGCACATGGTGATAATCCCTGTCCCGCTGACAGTGCTTATTATCAGAAATGTGTTTGTGACGCCAACATGACGGAAACCTGTACCAAACCTTATTACGGCGTTGGGCCGTCTTGTGACGGCAAATATGCCTCTTGCAAGCGTGATGACGCCAAAGCCTGCAAGGAAGACGGCTACGGGCAAACAGCGCAATGTTCTTCGGTGCAGACGCCTAATAAAAAGTGTTCTTACAACAGCGGCTATTATGATAAATGCGTCTGCCGTTCCGACCTTGTCACCTGTACCTATCCCCAAACCGGGGTGGGTGAGGCTTGCGGCGGGAAATATGCTTCCTGCCAATGTCCGGGATCGTACAAATCCTGTGAATGCGGCGGTGCTGCCGGAGCTACGTCTTGTACAGTCAACGGGCAGACGACTTATTCCGATTGTAAATCCTGTTGTAATTCCAGTTCATCCAACTGGTGCTGGGTTCACAGTACCTGTCACGGCGACTGCTGCTCCGACGGGACGATAGACAGTTGTGACGAACGCTGCGGCGGCTCCGGATGTTCCTCTTCCGGCGGCAGTGATTCCGGCAGCTCGGGAGGAGGAAACTATACTGAGTATGACATGGCATCTCAGACAGTTTCATGTTCATGTTCTCAAACTTCAGACGGATGGTATGAAGGGGTGGAAACTATTTATACATCATGCTATTATTGCAGCGAAACGGAAACACGCTCCGTTAGATGGTCATATGCTTATTCTCTTGAGGCTTGCGAGGAAAGAATGGCCGAAGTTGCTTCTTGGGGAAATTGCCGAAGCTCTGATTCTGTACATACATATGTTTGTTCACCTTGCGTTCCAAGATAGAATAAATAATTCTTCTCTTAAACCGACGGATGGCGATTATTGCGACCAAGCATGATGTATTTTATGAAACGGCGGTGAAAGAACAGCTTCCGTCCGGGTTAACTTTGAAGTCAACCATCGGATACTTTTCCTTATCAGGCAGATTGTAATGCCACCATTCATGTTCAAGCGCCTGAAAACCGGCCTCTTCCATCATGCGGCGAAACATATCGCGGTTGGCGATCTTGTCGCCGTCTTCCGGCGCGTTCCACGAATATTTGGCTTTTTCGAGGTGGCGGCGAAAATCATCCCATTCGCCGGCAGCTATCTCTGCGGCATAGCGCGGTTCATAGGCGTCAACAGCGCAAGGGAAAGCAAGCTCTTCCCCTTTTTCATCAAGCAGCGTCACATCTATGGCCGAAGCATGGCAATGCTGCGACTTTACCGGTTCCGCGGCAAAAAATCCGGCCATCGGAATAATCTCTTTCATGATATAGAAAGCCAACGGCGGGCGATAAGCGTCACAGATTTTCAGCTTCAGCCCCTTTTGTTGCAAAACCGGTTCCAGCTTTTGCAGACGCATCCAGACATCAGGATGCACAAAGCAGCGGTTGCCGAGGCCGACTTTGCCGTAGACATCCGTCTGCATCATATTGGCATCCGAGGCATACATCATATCCACCACAAAGACGCCGGCGGTTTTTACTTCAATCAAATCCATACTGTTTCTTTTCCAAACGTTTTTTACATTTTGATTTATAATCGTCTATTTTAGTTAATTAATAATAAATTGACGGTTTTATTTTGGCAGGCGCCCATTTTTTTGTCAAGTTTTATAAAAATAATGCTTGCTTATTATAAAAATGCCCGTATAGTGGAGGAAGAGAATTTTAGCAGCTCTTCATGATTTTTGATATTTCCTTCAATAGATTTGGTTTAGAGTTGGCATTGTGCAAAAGGTGCAGTGTTTATTAGATTTTCTGACGTGTTAAACAATTTATTGAAAGAAATATATATGACGACTTTTCATGACCTGGGGCTGTCCGGGGATATTCTGGCAACATTAGACAACATCGGTTTTACAACCCCTACTCCTATTCAGGAACAGGCCATTCCCGTCGCTTTGGCGGGGCATGACATTCTCGGGTCGGCACAAACCGGCACAGGAAAGACTGCGGCCTTTGTTCTACCAATGATTAAACATCTGACGGAAAATCCGGCCAGCACAGCCCTGATTTTGCTGCCGACGCGCGAGCTGGCGCAACAGGTGCTGGACTCCTGCCGGCTGATGCTCGGCCGCCGGGCGGCAATTAAATCCGCCTTGCTTATCGGCGGAGCGGGAATGTCCGCGCAGTTGCGCGAGCTGAAACAAAGTCCGCGGGTTATTATCGGGACGCCGGGGCGCATTAACGACCATCTCGTCCGCCGCTCTTTGTCCCTCAAAGACACGGATTTTCTGGTGTTGGATGAAACAGATCGTATGCTGGACATGGGGTTTGGCATTCAGCTTGACCAGATTGTGAAGTTTTTGCCCAAAGAACGTCAGACGCTGATGTTTTCAGCTACCCTGCCCGCCAACATTCTGAATCTTGCCCGGAAATATCAAAAAGCGCCGGTGCGCATTGCCATCGGCGCCGCTAATCAGGCGGCCGCCAACATCCGCCAGGAACTTATTAAGACCAGCGACACGGGAAAATACGGTGAACTGCTTAAACAGATAAAGGAACTTGACGGCTCCATGCTGATTTTCGTAAAAACGAAATACGCCGCCGAACGTTTGTCCCGCCGCCTCAACAAAGCCAATGAACAATGTCTGGCGATACACGGAGATTTGCGCCAGGCAAAGCGCGAGCATGTCATTGCCGATTTCCGGCAGCAGAAATGCCGTATTCTGGTGGCAACCGACATTGCGGCCAGAGGGCTTGATATTCCGCATATTCAGAGCGTTGTCAATTATGACCTGCCTCAGTGCCCGGAAGATTATATTCACCGTATTGGCCGTACGGCCAGAGCCGGTGCCACAGGGACGGCCGTCAATTTGCTGACGCCTAAGGACGCTGCCAAATGGAAAGCCATTCACAAGCTGATGAATCCGTCAAGCCGCGACAAAAAAATGTTGTTTGAGGGCGATGCTCCCGTCAGCGCCGAGCCTTTGGCTTCCCTTTCTCCGAAGAAGCCAAAGGCCAAAATGAACGGGAAAAATCCGTTTAAGCCTTTTGCTCCGGACAAGAGAAACAGACGTCCTCAAAACGCAGTGTCTCAGGCTAAACGCAGCCGCAAGACAAACGGCAGATAACCTTTCAACAAAAAAATCCGGTAACAATGGTTTGTTGCCGGATTTTTTCAGTTCATTTCAAACATTAATCAATGTATTCCCTGCTTTTCAACAACGGGACGTCCAAACAGGTTAATGAGCGAAACGAAGTAATGTTCTTCACGCTTGGTAAACGGACGCTTGGGATTGTCATTTTTCCGCCGTTTTTCAAGCATGCGCTGCAACGGCAAAAGAAGTTTGGCGCTCATGCCGCTGTCTGTCAACTCCTGCACATGGGTATGGAACATCATAAACGTTTTATCGCTTATCCAATCCCCTTTCATCATGAAGTCAAACATCAGTGGATGCGGAACAAATCCCCGGTCAAAGACCTCGTCGATTTTTGCAAACATGAATGAGCGCAGCTGCTGATATTCCAATCCGTTGCCGTTTTCCTTGTAAGTATTGCACATGGCTAGCCCCATTTTTCCAAACAGTTCATAATCCATGTCTTCAGGCGTGCCCAGGACGTCAAAATCCATTGCGACCTCATAATACTTAAACGGAATCGGCATTTTTTTACCCTGCATATCAATAATGATTTTCAAGGTAAATTCAACCTCTTTCCGGCGGAAGACCAAAATCTGCTCTCTTTGCTGAATATCTGCAATTTCTCTTTTGACGCCGCTAAAGCTTTTTCCGCCCATTAACGCCGCATACGCCCGTTTGCGCAGTTTTGGGGTTAAAGACTTCAAAAAAAGCTGTTCGTCATGGTTCAACGCCCTTGTTCTCGGGATTGTGCCGCGGTCTTTGGCTTTGCGACGCAAATCAGAAATCTCGCGATACACATCCTGCAGGCTTTTTCCCTCGCGAAAACGGGTATAGGCGATGCTTCTGTACTGCGGTTCCAATCCTTCGATGTACAACGTGCGAACCTGGTCGTCAGTCGTTGCAAATTTTCTTTCCTGTTCCATATAATATAAATTTAATAATATAATTTAACCTTTATATTATATGAAATTATTTTCTTTTCTTCAAGAAAAAAACGAATCCTATTTTGCCTTATGGCGCAGGCTGCCCCACCAGTTTGCCAAACGGGCTTTCAATGTCAGACCGTATGGCGCGAGAATCTCGCTGATGAGCGGCATATTGCCGACCCAGTTGCCGTTTTTGTCATGCTCGAGGATGACCAACTCGTAAGAATCGTTGTCCGCCTTTACTTCCCAGCCTTTGATGTCGCCGCTCATAAACACATACAAAAGTTTGAGGCGTTTTCCGGGATACAGTTTTTTAAGGCGGGAAACGGCTTTTTCCAAGTCAGCAGTCTGGGGCATGATTTCATCAAAATGCACAAACATAACAGAACGCGCCGCCGCCAGTTTTTCGTACAGGCGTTTAATCCGCCGTTGGTATTTAACTTCCACTTTGGGAAATTCTTCCATGTTATTTTTGGTAAAATCATGCTGGAAGGTAACGCCGTTGGGCATTTCATAATGCACTTCATGGTCTTTAGTGCCGATAAATTTGAGCTTATCCTTTTCTATCAACCCGGAAAAGCCGTTTTCCAGAAAGGTGACGGTCAAGTCCAAATTCATCGGGCCAATCCAGTCATAGGGCATCGACTCAGTCTGCAACCCGTTTTTCCGCAAATTCCATGACGTGATGCAAACAGAACCGAATGGGACAAACAAATCAAATTTCTGCATAAAAATCTCCTGTTAAATTCTTTTTCCAACTTTAAAGGCGATTCCGAAAAATTCCCGCTTATTTTTTGAATTATCCCCCGAAATTTCCCAAAGGCTGCCGGACTTGTGCTTTGAAAAAACTTTTTCCCTTGAAATGCGCGAAATAGAGGTTACACTGTTCTTAGTTTCACTCAACGATAAAAGGATCAGAAAATGAAAAAATATCTGCCTGTCCTGATTATTGCCGCCGTTTCCTGCCTGGCAGGCGCCGGGCTGGCAAAAGACCGCACTCTGGAAGTTATTCAACAGATTCAGAAAAAGGATGCCATGGTTATGAAAACAGTAGAACTCGAATACAAACAATTCGGCAACAAATATTTTATCCGCATCAATCCCGGGCAGCCGCTGGTTGAAAACCTTAAAGACTTTTGCCAAAAGAAAAACATCCGTCTTGCCACAATCAACGGCATCGGCTCGCTGCAAAGCGTGACGCTGGGCTTTTTCAATCCGGAAAGCAAAGAATATAAGCAAAAAGAATTCAAAGAACCGCTTGAGCTTGCCGGCCTGACGGGAAACGTCACCATGAAAGACGGCGAGCCGCTGCTTCATCTGCACGGCACGGTCGCCGGGGATAATTACAAAGCGCTTGCCGGACATATTGTCGAGGCGCAGGTCAGCCTGACGGCGGAAATCGTTATCGAAACCATTGACGGCAGCCTGGAAAAGACTTTTGACCCGAAAATCGGTCTCAACCTCTTTGATTTTAACAAGTAATTTCTTTGTTTGAAGAAAAACAGCTTCTATATAATAACAGAAGCTGTTTTTTTATTATTGTTTCAGCAGTTGAATAAAGTCGGAATAGCGCACCCGCAGCTCTTCTTCCTGGCGCAAAGCAACCTCTTTCATGATTTTATTGGTGTACCACTCCAGTACATAAGCTTCGGGGGTTACGGTCAGAATTTCCGACGCCTCGTCATAAGCAAAATCCAGCCCAAGAAAAGGCGAACGGACTTCGCAGGCTTCCACCTGCCGATAATATTCTTTGGCAATCTTAAATTTGACGGGAACCGGTTCATAAGGGTTTCCGGCTTCTTCATTATGGATATTTTCCACGACGGTCATCAGGCGAATATAAGTCGCAATCAAAAGCGGATAAAAACTATGATAAACCGGAAATTCACTCATGTAGCCCTCTCTGTTTTTCCCGCTTTCCCGAGAAAAGCGCATTTCTGATAAAAAGACAGCCCGCTTTACGGGCAGGCTGTTTGATGGTAGCGAGGGGCGGATTCGAACCGTCGACACAAGGATTATGATTCCTCTGCTCTAACCAACTGAGCTACCCCGCCATCGAATTTCGTGTATTTTAATAATATGTATTCACGGTCTTGTCAACAAATATTTTTAATCTTATTCACTTTTTCCACACGGTGGCGGAACAAACCTATCTTTTATATTTAATTTACGGCAAAAACAACCTTTTTCGCGGCAGATTATTCACCGGCGGCAGATGCCACCCTTGTCCTCCGCTGAATAAACAATTAGTATTCCGGCGAATTTTGGTTTATAAATAGAGGAAATCCGCATGAAAATAAAATATCTGCTGTCCGCCGCTCTGCTTGCCGGCGTTTTTGCATTTCCGGCGGCGGCTGTCGAAGACGGGACAAAAGAAAATGCTGCCGAAACAGCCAAACCCGCAAATCAGCTCCGGGCGAATTTTAAACGCGTCGGGCTGGATATTTCCAGCACGGACGTCAGCAATGCCGACGCTTACAAAAATTCGCCGGTCACCCAGCTGAGCGCTGACAGCGAAACCGTCATCAAAGGCGTGTTTGACTTTGCCCTGGAATACGAAACACCACGTTCATACTGGGAAAACTCCCTGTTTATGCAATATGGCAAAACCAAGCTGAAACCGGCTGACGGACCGACGACCAGCAGCGAAAACACCGACCAGATTCTTGTTACTTCAAGCTACACACAGAAAATGTGGAAATATGAAGAAGCCGACCTCGGCCCTTTCGGCAGCCTGAGTTATGACACGGAATTTACCGACAACGACGACGCTCCGCGCCGCAAAATCATTCGAGGCAAAAGCGGTATCAAGCTTTTTAACGGCACTTATACCAAAGATTTATACATTGCGGCAGTCGGCGAATCTGATTTGACCTACGCCCAGTCCGTTGACAAACTGGCTTGGGAAGTCGGCGGCAGTTATGATTATCCGCTGCGCGACGGCGTAAAATTTCACATTGAGGGATATTTCCGCGACTATCTGGCTTACAGCCGCTATCAGGGAACTGACCTGAAATATGACCTGAACATTGTTTCACGCATGGATGTCAAGCTCAACAACATCCTCAGCCTGTCGCCGTTTATTTCCTATCGTCAGGCACAGTCGCGCGAGGCCAATGTCAAAGGCAGCAACCTGATGATTGGTATTTCATTTGCTTATTCAGACTTGTTTGACTTATAGCCGTCATCGAGAATCTCGTATTCGACATCAATAATTTCCGGTCCCTGATGATGTGCAGGGCCGGATTTTTTTGATGCAGACGACGCTGTCCGGCGTTTAAACAAATCACCGGCATTTTGCGACAGAATTTTGTTCAGCTGCCACAAACGCCAGGCGCGCGCCCCGTAACCGGCCAGGAACAGAATCAAAATAACCGGCAACAGAAATGCAAAGAGATAAAGGGATATCCACAAAATTCCCGCTGCTGCGGCTCCCCACAACATCCATGATGCCAATCCCCTGATATTATTATTCATCTTCAAAAAATCCCCTGCACCGGTTTCGGTTAAAACAAAAATTTACTTTTACCCTATAGTATATAGTACATAAAATGATTAATCACAAGAAGAAGAGGAAATTTTGTTATGAAAAACTGCCTGTTTATTGAATACCCCAAGTGTTCAACCTGTCAAAAAGCAAAGAAATGGCTGGAAGAAAACGACATTAGTTTTACAGACCGACACATTGTCGAAAACTGTCCGACAGTCGAAGAACTGCGCGGCTGGCATAAACTCAGCGGTCTGCCATTGAAAAGTTTTTTCAATACCAGCGGCCTGTCTTACAAACGGCTGGAACTGAAAGACAAGCTTTCATCCTTGAGCGAAGACGAACAATATCGCCTGCTCGCTTCCGACGGTATGCTCATCAAACGCCCGCTGCTCATTTGCGAAGATAAAGCGTTTGTCGGTTTCAAGCCGGAAAAATGGCAAGCGGTTAAATAAATTCCGATTATGGTTGACTATAACGCTCAAGGTGGTATTCCAGTGTCGGGATAATGTTTTTTGGAGGCAGAGAAATGTTGGGACATTTTAATTTTCAGGATTTTATCAGCGCGTTTTTCGTTTTATTCGCAATTATTGATATGCCGGGGTCAATCCCGATTATTCTGAATCTCCGCCGCAAGGGAAAAGTTGTCAAGGCCGGAAAGACCGCCCTGCTCTCTCTGATGATGTTTTTCATCTTTTTCTATATCGGGGAAGCCTTCTTGTCTTTGTTCGGCGTTGACATTTCCTCTTTCGCCGTTGCCGGTTCTCTGATTATTTTCGTTATGGCTTTGGAAATGATCCTTGATATTGAGATTTTCAAAACCACAACGGACAGCCCGAAAGACAGCAGCTTTTTTCCGGTTGTCTTTCCGCTGATTGCCGGCGCAGGCGCTTTGACAACCATGCTTTCCATCCGTTCCCAATATGACAACATCAACGTCCTTGCCGCAATCAGCGCCAATGCACTGGTCGTGTTCTGCGTTTTGAAGCTGACAAAATACATTGAAAAGTTTCTCGGCGCCGGCGGTATTTATATGCTGCGAAAATTCTTCGGCATTATTTTGCTGGCCATATCTGTCAAGCTGTTTACAACCAACATTACTTTTATTATCGACAACATCATCAAAACAACAGACTAAAATGTTGCAGGCTAAGCTAAACGAAAAGGAACTGATTTTCTCAGTTCCTTTTTGTTATCTTAGCTAAAACTCAATCACCGGACGGACATAGGTGCGGGTAACATCATTTTTAAGATTTTGACGGATATACCCAGGTATATTGTCTTGACCTGTATTGAAAACCCACACATTACTGTCGTTATATTCTGATGATGATAAGATATTTTCATTATCTCTAATGCGATATGCTAAATCAGGTACATTTTTATTAAATGCACATAAATCAAAATTATTTAATATTCCCGCCGTAGGCAACATCCATTTTCCTCTTGTCGTCAGAGCTGCACTCGGCGCATAATTCAACACGGCATAAGCCGCAGGATAGTAGCTTGAGGCAGAATTACCGTGTTTGTTGGCAGCCTGAATAATCTTTGTCATATTGCCGCTGGCATCGAAATCCTTAATTGCCTGCTGTTGATTGGAAGACTGAAAAGCACCGGTAGCTACATACTCTGCAGACCATATAATATCTACTGAAATTATATTAAAACTCATCGCATAGCCGCAGTTATCTTTAACAGTAATAACCACGCCTATCGGTGTTTTGCCGCTGACTTTATCTGTTGAACAAGTGCCATCACTGTTTAGGATATCGCCAATTTTACAGTTCTTAGCGTAGCCGGTACACTGCCCAAGCATTGTTCCTGAACGTTTTTCGCATTTTGCATTCTTCCATTCATAATCAAGGCCGCAAGAGCAGGAAGCATACAGATTATTGCATTTTTGTCCGCTACCTCCGATATAGCCCGTTCCCTTGCAGTCATATTTAAAACCATATTTTTCACAGACGCTTGCTTCTGATGACGGACAGACAAATGCATTGCCGAACGGGCATTTCAGACACCCTCCTTTGTTTGTTGTTTCTGTATATCCTAAAGAAGCACAATCGGTTGTCGCGACACATTGGGCTTGGATTAAGTTTGGAATTAAGGACAGACTCGTCCCTAAGAGTAAAAATTTAAGATTAATATTCATGTTGAACATCCTTTGTTTTGGAAGTTAAAACAAAACCCGCTTCACAAAGAAGACGGGCGGATGTTCGTAACCATACCTAAGTAAATGGCTCAGCGCTTTCGTGCAAAGCCTTATAACGCCGACATCCGCCTCTAGCACGTAGACAGATATCAGCATATACTTATTTAAAGTCGCATTTATGCTTGACGACTACCTAGGTTAAAGGGTTACGACGCCCTCGGCGGCAAACACTGCCGCTTAAAATTAAGGGTAGCATAGAGCGGAATTTTTGGCAAGGAAATTTTGTGGCAGGTTCCGGTTGATATTGGCTGAAAACAGACTATATCAGAAATATTATATAATTATATGAAAGGACAAACGATGACAGATTTTTATGACGTAATGACCTTAAGACGTTCAAATTACAGTCTTGATGACAAGGTCGAACTCAGCGAGCCGCAGATTATGGAATTGATTAACCATGCCGTAAAACAATGTCCTTCGGCTTTTAACTCACAGTCGGCACGCGTTATTGTCCTTTTTAACGAACATCAGCAGAAATTCTGGAATCTGACGCTGAAAGAACTCGAAAAAGTTACGCCTAAAGACAAATTTGCCAACACGGAGAAAAAAATCGCCTCTTTTGCTGCCGCACGCGGTACAATATTGTTTTTTGAGGATGAGGATGTCATCAAAGGGCTGCAAAACAATTTTCCGCTGTATAAAGACAAATTTCCGGTTTGGTCTGAACAGGGAAACGCCATTCTGCAATATGCCGTTTGGTGCCTGTTGGCTGACAACGGTATCGGGGCTTCCCTGCAACACTACTCGCCGCTGGTTGACAGCTTTGTTCACAAGGAATGGCAAGCGCCGGAAAACTGGAAACTTATTGCGCAGATGCCGTTCGGACGCATTACCGGCGAACCCGGGCAAAAAGATTATCTCCCGCTGGAAACACGGGTTAAAATTTTTTCATAATTGCATGATGAAAACCAAAAAAACGGAGAGCCGCAACTCTCCGTTTTTTTATTCTTTTCCACATTAACATACCGCGACATAACGCTCCGCGCCGATATCCCGGCTGCGTCCGGTGCCATATTTGGCACTGCCGTCAACAAAAGCCAGAAATTCATCTTTAAAATCATTAATATCACCATAACCGCGGTCGCGGATAAAACAGTTGGCGATCATATAAATATGTTCCATTACCCCGATTGTCATGGATGACAGGATATTCAGCTTTTTCTGCATGATATTGATATATGCGGGATCTTCGCGTTTTTGCAGCGAGTGCATGCCCACTAGGCGACGGCGGATGCTGTTGATTGTTTTAGAGTTTCTCTCTATTTGCAGCCGGGCCAAGACGTCATAATAGTTTATCAGGCTCTCGCTGTCCGTCAGGCCTTTGATTAATTTATGGATTTCTTCCGAAGGGTCGTCTTTCTTAATTGTTCTCAACAAAAATTCAAACAGGGAATTCCTTGTTTTCTTTGCCAGTTCCAAGTCTTCGATAAATGCTTCTCCGAGCGTTTGATATTTAACCTCTACCATAGGCATTCTCCTTCATCCATAAACATAATTATATTATGTTTTATATTACCATAAAATAATGGCCGACACAACACAAATATGTAACAAAACTGTAACACTTTAGGTTAAGATGTCCGGTTTTTGCTTTGACATCCGCTGATAAATCAGCTAAAAACACAAAGTATTCCGGTTTGAGGAGAATTGTTTATGCAGTTTTTTGACATTTTTCTGGTAGCTCTGGCTTTGTCGGTGGACGCGTTTATCGTTTCCTTCTCATACGGGCTGGTTGTCAGGAAAAACAAAACCGCCAATTCTCTTAAACTCGGCTTAAGCACCGGTTTGGGACAGTGTCTGATGCCGCTTATCGGATGGTTTGGCACGAAATCGGTTTATCAGTTTATCGAGCCGGTCGACCATTGGATTGCTTTTGGCGTTTTTCTGGCTTTGGGACTGAAAGTTATTGCCGACTCTCTGGAAGACGGCTGTGGTGATGAAACCAAACATCTGCAAAAGAATTTGACCTTTAAAATCCTCTTGATGATTGGTATTGCTACCAGTATTGACGCTCTGGTGATGGGCGGAACTTTGTTTTTCATGGGGGCGGATATTTTTGTTGCCGCACCGGTTATCGGCCTGACAACCTTTATCTGCAGTGTTATCGGCTTTCATTTGAACTGTTTTTTCAAAAAAATTCCAACCAAATACATGGAAATCGGCGCCGGGCTTATCCTTATCGCGCTTGGCTGCAAAGTTTTGTATGAACATCTCAGCGTCTAATCCGTTATTACCTTCTTAATCATTTTTGCTTATACTGATGAGCGAGTTAGTGTTTAATACGGAGGGTATCATGAAAAAAGCTTTTACGGCGGTTTTATACATAGCCATGTTTTGCAGCCTGTCAGCAACTGCCAAAGAAACAAATATTCAGGAGTTTGAAGCACCGCTTCCGGTCGTTGATGAAAGCGAGCAAAGTTATCAGAATATGCTGCGCAAAAAGTTTGCCGAGATTGACGCCAACGGCGACGGTATCGTTTCGCCAGAAGAATATAAGGCTTATAACGACAAGATAGAACAACGGCGCCGGGAGATTATGGACAAGGCTTATCTGGACATGGATACGGACAAAGACGGCAAAGTGTCGGAAGCGGAATTTCTGGCACGACTGAACCGCCGCCGGGAGGAAATCAGAAATATGATTAAGGGCGGAATTGCCGTTAAAGACAACGTTATGCAGGAAGAAGGCGCGTTATCGCCGGCTCCTGTCCCGGCAGACTAAAGAAAAAAGAGCGGCATATCTGTCCGCTCTTTTTGTTATTCTCCCTCATACCCCGGCAGGTGGGTTTTATTTTCTTCATAAAGCGCAAAAGCATCGTTAATGATTTGTTTGGCTTCCTCCGGTCCGAGAAACTTTTCAATAATCACTTCCTTATTCTCCAGCACCTTATAATCCTCAAAGAAGCGGCGCAGCGTTTTCAGGCAATGCGGCGGAAGTTCGTCAATGTGGTTGTAATAAGAAAACTCGGGGTCATCAACATGAACAGCAACGATTTTGTCGTCTTTTTCCCCTTGGTCGATCATCTTCATTACGCCAATCGGCTTGGCACGGAGCAGCGACAACGGCACAACGGATTCCTGGCACAAAACCAGAATATCCAACGGATCGTTATCTTCGCAGTAGCTGCGGGGAATGAAACCATAATTGGCTGGATAATGCACGGCGCTGTATAAAACGCGGTCGACTTTCAGCATACCGCTGGTCTTATCCAGTTCGTATTTCAGATTGGAGCCTTTGGGCACTTCAATAACGGCGGTGACGATTTCCGGAGCGTCTGCCCCTTTGCCGACGCCATGCCATGGATGCAACATTGTTTATCTTTTCCTTTAATGTTTATCAAAACGGTGTTGGTTAATCTACGCAATTTAATGTTTCTTGTAAAGAAGTTTATCTGAGATTTTTTTACATTTTGCAGACAATCAACGGCACGCGCATTTCCTTTTCGGTCAAGCCGGCATGGTGCGCTGTCAAAGACAGAGGCGGAACGCCCTCCGGCGTTTGATATTCGAGCATTATTTCGCCGGTGGCCAGCGCAACATAATCGCCGATAAAATCCCGCAGTTTGGGATGCTGCTTTCCCTCGCCCAGCCAACCGCCGTTCAAATATTCGTCAGCGGTCAGCAGTTTATAGTCTGCTCCAAATAAACGATTGAAATTTTCTTTAAACGCCTCTGATTTTCCGTCTTTCAGATAAAAAGCAACCGTTCTGGGCTCAATGGCGGGCGGCAGGCGGAGGCAGCCGTTAATTTCCGCCACTTCATTAAGCAGGACAGTTTTTTTGATATCCAGCAATCCATGGTCGGCAGTTATAACCAGCAGAGAATCTTTCAGGAACGCGCAAAGTTTTTGCACTTTTTGTTCCAGATTTTTGATTATTTTACGGGTTTCCGCGCTATAACAGCCGGTTCTGTGCATCGTATGGTCCGGCTCTTTGTGGTAGCTCAGAATAAACTTTTCTTCCGGCCGGCGGCAAAGCTCCTTAATCTTCAAACAGATATCGTCAAAATCTTTTACAGAGAAATCGCCCCAGGGAACGGCGACGCCATAGGCCTGATATTTCCCCTGCTCCCGGATTTGTTCATAAAGCTTTTTATAGGCCAGAAAATCGCGGCTGACGTTAACATCCAGTTGTTCCTGCGTATAAAAATCCCGGTTGGTAAACAACTCTATGTTTTTGCCGTATTCTTTAAAATAACACTGCCAGCCGGCCATACCGTGTTCTTTCGGCGTTTTGCCGCTGTAAATACTGGTGGTGGCAGCCGTTGTGGTCGGCGGATAAACCGATGATATATCGGCAACAATATGGCGGCGGAAAAAGCTGTCTTCCGGCAAATTATGTTTCAGCATATCCATGCCCATGCCGTCCAAAACCAGAAGAATGATATTTTTACAGCGCCGTTCTGCCAGTTGTTCATCAAGCGGGGCAAGCGTTGAATGCCATTGCGGGCAGTCAAAATGCCGCAAGAACGAATTTGACAGGTTTACCAGGCTGTTATCATAATCGGGCGGACAGATGCTGTTCATATCCTAACTTTTCCTCAATTTTGAAAAAACATTAATATCACGATACCTTTGTTCATTTTTCGAAAAAGATTCCTGCCGCAGAACGCCTTCTAAAATATATCCGCACCTTTGAGCAACATTTGCAGATTTGACATTCAAAATATCCGTCTTTATCACAATACGGTTTATCCCTTGCTCAAAAAATTCTTTTTCCAGAAGGGAAACAGCTTCCTGCATATAACCTTTTCCGCAAAAACGAGAGGAAATCCAATAACCAATCTCCATAGACTTTGCATTTTCATTAATATTCAGGGCGGAAATCATTCCCATAAAATCACCAGCGGAATTTTTCAACGCAAAATCAAATTCTTTTCCGGAAATCCATCCGCTATCACACAACAACAAATACTCATAAGCCTCTTCTACGCCATAATCATCTTCGGCCCAATCCAACCATGGCTTCAATTCAGCCATACTTTCTTTAATTTCGGCTAAAGAAATCTGTGCCTGATGAAATGTTTTTTCAGGCCGTTGCAAGATAATTCGGTGACCGATGATTTCTTCACGAGGCTTCATGTTGCTCTGCTCCTTTATTTTTGTTTATAGAGCCAAGTATAATAGACGATTACCTTTTCATCAACTAAAACTTCATAAAAACAAATATAAAAAAGTTCTTGCAATTCTTTTGAGATAGCTTTATATAGTATTTCTGTATTCGGGATGTAGCGCAGCCTGGTAGCGCATTTGCATGGGGTGCAAGTGGTCGCTGGTTCGAATCCAGTCATCCCGACCATGAAAATATAAGGGGTCTGCTTGTCAGATCCCTTATATTTTTATAATTGTGAAATGTCAGGTTTCGAACCGGCGAGGAAGCTGGTCGACAAGGAGGAGAGGCAGACGGGAGAATGCCGGTGAGGGCTTGGAGAGCCCGAGCGACGACGAAGCGGTGGCGTGAAACGACGTCAATCCAGTCATCCCGACCATAAAAAACGCCGGCTTCATACCAGCGTTTTTTTAACTTGCAAATAAACTGCCGTTTCTTCATTTTTTTCTTAATACGGGAAGCACCATCATAATGACTCCGGCTATCAAGACAGCGCCGAGAAGACACAGTGCTTGAGGAATTGTATCATAAGCCATGTATGCAACCATAAGCATGAACAAGATACAATAGACTATAAAACTGCAGAGAAAACCGAGCATAATTTTCTTTGCTTTCAAAGCATCCTGTGGGGAGGCTTTATTCGTCAGAAAATCAGGATTGCGCTTTTTACACCATCCCAAAAGACGCAGAACCACAATACAGGCGATAATACCTATACCGCACCAGATTAAGAGGGCTAGCTTCAATTCTTCCATAAACATAAAATTTTAGATAAGACATAATGATATTCTTTGAGGGAAAACATAAACCAATTTTCCTCAAAATGCAACTTTTTTAACGGCCGCCGAGCTCTATAGCTGCCATGTTAAGAAAACGCTGGCGGATTTGCTTTTTGCTGACATAAATCACTTTGCCGCAGACAGGACGGAAATCGTCATTATCATAAATCAGCCAGATAACATTTGTCCCTTTTAAATCACTTTTCGGCATATCATTTGAGTAGCCGTCGGTAAAGACAATTTTGTTGACGTCCTTCTTTTTTGAAAAAGCCCGCACGGCCAAATCAATATTTGTTCCGCCGCCGCCCGGAATATTGAAACAGTCAATATCGCGGTTGTTCTTTATCTCCCTGAAGCCATAAACACGGTGGTCAAAACAGCCGACTTTCAGTTTGGAATTTTTCAAAATCGGTTTCAGCTGCCGCAAAAATTCTTTCAGCATCTCTTCATCGACAGAGCCGCTCACATCCAACATAACCTCCGTTTCAGAACGGTTCTCTTCTTCCAGTTCCTCAACCCGCGCCATATAATCATTATCTGCGCCCGAGCGCCGATAAGACCAGCGGTCATTTTCATCCTCTATTGTTTTTTTGAGAAGTTTTTTCCAATCCAGGACCGCTTTGCTCTCCCCTACCGGCCCCAGAGAATGTTTTCCGGTTTCCGTCAGATTTTTCATGACCGTGTTTTTCTGCTGTTCCAAACTGCGGCGGATTTGCGCAGCACGGTTTTGACGCTCCTGTCTGTTTTCCTCCTCAAAGTTTTTTTCCCATTCGTTTTCCTGTCCTTTGCGGCGCGTTTCTCCGCCGTCCTCTCCTGAGGAATTTTGCTTTTGGCTTTCGGGCATTTCCTGTTTTTCACCGGCTGAGGATGACTGCTCGCTTTCTTTGTTTTCGGGCGGCGTTTTTTCTTTGTTAAACAGGTCTTTTATTTTATCAAGAAAGCTTTTGCCTTTGTTTTTTTCTTCATTTTCACCTTGCTTTTCTTCGCCATTTTCATCCTCTGCGGCGCTTGGTTTCTGCTGCCGTTTTTCGGCTTTCTCTACGGCCTGTTTCCAAATTTCATGGCTGTCATGGCCGGCCTGTTCGTTCTCATCGCTGCCGTTTTGTTCAGATTGCCCGGACTGGTCAGACTGGTCGTCTTGATTATCCTGCCCTGACTGTTGCTGTTTTTCCTGCTGCTTTTGCAGAAGCTTTTCATACATTTCTTCCGCCGAACGGTTAACGGCTTCTGCCATATCTACCCCGCCCTCGACCATCGGCAGTTCTTCATTTTTCAAAATCTGGTTGATAACGGCATCCGTCGCAATATTCCACAGCCGCGGATTGCGTCCTTTGCTGCGTAAAATATGATTAAAAGCCACATGCATGACTTCATGCGCATAAGTAAAGACTTTCTCATCATCCGTCAGCGTTTTGAAAAAATCAGGAGAATAATATACTTTCCGCCCATCCGTTGCCGCCGTTTCTATCCGGTTATCGGCAACGGTGCCGAGAGAAGCCATCGTTACGCCGAGGAGCGGAAATTTTCGAAGCACCCGTTCCCGTATATAATCAATATCTTCTCTCTGTTCACGTTTTACGACAGACATTACGCAATATTCCACACCAAAGCCAAAGACAATATCCGCCGCGACAATTTGCTTTTATCCGCCACCGGAACAACAATTTGCACGTTGTCAGGAAGTTTAAAATTTCCGGCGCGGCGGTCTTTCAGCAAAGAAGCAAAAATTTCCTGCCGGGCGGCGTCAATCCTGTCCAAACCTGAAATTATCAAATAGGCCTTTTTGCTTTTGGATTTTGTTTCCAGCAATTTGTGCCAGTGGGTCGGCAAGTGCAGTTCCCGTTCGTCAATCCCGGCATCAAGCGATACAAAGTTTTCAAGACGGATATCACTTTCTCCGGCAATGACCAGCGGGTGAGCGGGATTATTCTGCAAAACCTGCATCAATTTCAATTCTGCTTTTTTATCCATTACATCCTCCCGTCTTTCGTATATTTCTGCATCTGCGCTATTTGCAGCGCGCGTTCGTCATTTTTGCCAATCCACAGGGAATCGAATACCGCCCGGTTCTCCTGCCCTAGATTTTGCGCAATAAAGCTTCTGACCTTGCCAACATTTTTTTCATCGACATGGCGCAGGTTCATTGTCAGCGCCAGCCGCGCATCATGCCCTTCCGGAATATCCTGAAGCGAATACTCGCCGTTGATGATTTCCTCAAGCGACAACGGCGGGTTCTGCGCATAAGCCAGGAGACCGGCCGCCAATTCGCGTCCCATTTTGCTCTCAAGCAGTTCACGGCGGATAATACCCTTGTTATCATAAATAATGTCCGACACCTGTTCCCAGCCGCGGGGATCCATCGCCCATTGCTGCGGGTTCTCCTCATCATAGGATGAATAGAAAACATCACGCCCGTAAGTCCCGACAAAAGATGAAACCAGCGGGTGAATATTTAACCGCTCCGGATATTCGGGATGTTTGCGGCTTTTTTCACTTGCCCATTCCAGCCATTCGGGCACGTCCGCTTCAAGATATATATGCCCGCACATACGGCGGAACAAAGGTTCCGGCATATTATAGGCTGCACCGGATTCTTCCTTGCTGTTGCCGGCCAGAACCACAACCGCGTTATCCGGCAGTTTTCCCTTGCTGGGGCTGATGGATTTTTTCAGCGTGATATGGAAAATAAGACTCTGAGTGGTCGGCCGGGCGTTGGTTACCTCATCAATAAACAGCACATGTTTCTTATCCGGCTCTTTCTCACATTTTTTACAGAGTTCGTTATACCAGTCGGGTGCAACCCAAACGCCGCCCTGCCGATTTTCATCGGGAAGCCCGGTTTCGCCGCTCGGGTATCTGACTTTGCCGACAATGTCTTCCGGCAACACGCCGTTCCACAACGGAACTGCCGTCAAATCCGGGTCAATGGCTTCCACACGCGCCGTTTTGCCGACGCCGGACGGCCCGTGAAGCATAAAGCTCATGCCGTTATTAACATAGAAGTCTATCTGGTCTTTAACCGACAGAGGCTCTTCGACAACCCGAATACCATAACGTCTCTGTCTGGCTGACGGTTCTGGCGCTTTGATGTCCTCTGCCGTTTTCTCAGCCGTATAGTCATATACCGGGCTATAAGCATTTTGCATCTCTTTGGAAAAATAATTATCCAGATATCTGCACATATCCGTCCGGGAGAAATTGCCGTCGTAAGAATTTTTCCGGTCAAACTGAATGCCGGCAAACAGAGCCTTTTTAGCGACCCAGACGCCGCTCTTGTCCATAAGCCACTCTATCGGGCTGACTTCAAGCCAATACGCCTGCCCGTCCCGAACATTCTGCCCATTTGACAGTATTGAATCCGAATCGGCGCGTTTACCCTCGACACGGACATATTTCCGGCCGTTCAGCACATATTCGTCGTGGCGTTTGGGACTAAAAGGCTTGTTATAATCTTCTAATTCTGCAGAATCAAAAGTATAAGTTTTTCCGGTTTTCTGAAGACGGGAATGGTTATAAGCATTTTCTAATTCGTTGTAAATTTTTCCGGAAACGGTATTTTGGGGATATTCGCCAAATTGACAAATTTTTACCTGCCCTTCGGGCAGGCTGACAGCCCTCACTGCGTTCGGGCGGATTTTAGATGTGACGGATGATGGCAAAGCGGGGCGTCCGGCGACTTTCCGCTTACCAGGGTTCAAGTAGTTCTCGCCTCCGCCGTAATGCACGACGCGAACGTAACGACCATTAGCGGACGCAGACCAGACGTATCCTGCCTTATCCCCCTCAGAAGTTGTAGAACCTGAACCCATATATCCGCCCAATGCAATCGCCAAATCAGTCAAAGCCGTTTGGGTACCATATTTTTTAATCACGTCCAACGCACTGCCGCCCCAGATTTGATCTTCTGTTAAAAATGTTGTTTGCATGGGATCTCCTATCAGTTTTTTCTAAAGGCACTATATCATATTTTTTTAATTTAGACAAATATATTTTTATATAACTAGCGAAAAAAATTGCAAAAATTTCAGTAAACACATAAAATATTATTAAGTTGCATATGCTGTTCAGCTAATCCATCGTTTAATTTTAACAATTTGTAATAGATTATCTGTGTCAAATTCTCTCATTTAAATAATATATTAGAATAGTGTAATATTTAGTTCCTAACTTTTAAAATTAACAATTTATAAGGAACTTTAATATGATTTATGGATATATACGCGTCAGCAGTGACAAACAGACAACCGAAAACCAGGAATTTGAAATCAGAAACTTTGCCGATGACAACGAAATTCTGATCGAATCATGGATTAAGGAAACAATCAGTTCAACCAAAGAACTCAATCAGAGAAAGCTTGGTAAGCTGCTCAAAAAGCTGCACAAAGGAGACATCATCATTGCCTCGGAGCTTTCGCGGCTCGGGCGCAATCTTTTGCAGGTAATGAGTATTCTGCATCACTGCATGAACCGGGAAGTTCAGGTTTGGACAATAAAAGACAATTATCGCTTGGGAAGCGACATTCAAAGCAAGGTTCTGGCCTTTGCTTTCGGCCTGTCCGCGGAGATTGAACGCAATCTTATTTCCCAGCGTACCAAAGAAGCCCTTGCCCGCCTTAAAGCCGAAGGAAAAATACTCGGACGCCCCAAAGGGACTCGGGTTGTCAATCACAAGCTTAAAGGAAAGGAACAGCAGATTACTGACTTGCTAAACAGGCAGATTCCTAAAATAAAAATTGCCAAAATCATCGGTATTTCAAGAGTTACGCTCTATAATTTCCTGAAAAAACAATCTGCAGGACAATGTTAATTATAAACGAACTTCTATAATTAACCTTTTATGAATATATAAAAATAAAATTAAGATAGCAACAGTTTTATTGAGCTGTTAGCAAAACTAGATAAAATCTATTTATTTTCAATGTATTATTAACTTCTTTATCTAAACCTGCCAGTTCTTTCTGACAGGTTTAGAAATATAAAATCATGACAGTTATAGAAGTTCGATAATTGTTAACAGGTTTTACAACCCATGATCTTAGGATATACGCAAATAACTGATGATGTCGGCGATATAAAACGACAAAATGACATGATTATGTCTTATGCCGCCGGGCATAATATATCCCTACAGACAGTTTACAGCCTGCCGTCAACGGAAAAGCTAAAAAAAGAAATTCTCAAAAAAGGCGATACTCTGATTATCAGCAATATTGCCCGGCTGGGAAACTCCATGTTTAAAATCAGAGATTGTCTGACATATTTTATGGAAAACGGCATTTCCCTCATATCCGTCAAAGAAGCTTATATTTTCACACCGGACGAAGCCGGGCAGCGAATGCTTGACGGCATTAATCTGGCTTTGGATATCAGGAAACACCTCCTTTCCTACACAACAACCAAATCCCTTGCCCGTAAAAAAGCCGACGGCGTCAAGCTTGGACGCGCCAAAAACACATCCATGAAAAAACTGCTTGACGGCAAAGAACGCGAAATAAAAAAAATGCTCGCCCGGAGAATGACAAAAGACGCCATTGCCAAACGTCTCAACGTCAGTAGAGTCACCCTATACAATTTCTTAAACAAAAAACTTAAATATCAACAAGAAAGACTTCATAATGCTTAATATCGTTATTCCCATGGCCGGAAGAGGCAGCCGTTTTGCCGAAGCCGGATACAAAGACCCAAAACCGCTTATTTCCGTTTGCGGAAAACCGATGATTCAAGTTGTTGTTGAAAATCTCACGCCGCAACGTGCGCATCGGTTTATATTCATCTGCCAAAATCAGCATATTAAAGATTATGGTTTGGAGCAAAAATTAAAATCATATGCGCAAAATGTTGAAATAATCGGTATTGACGGCATTACCGAAGGACAGGTATGCACTGTTCTAAAAGCCAAAGAGCTGATAAACAATGACGATCCTTTAATGACGGCAAATTCGGACCAGTACATCGATTTTGACATTAACGACTACCTGAAAGACATGGATGATAGAAAACTTGACGGGCTGATTATGACAATGAAGGCTGATGATCCCAAATGGTCTTACGCCCGAACCAATATGGACGGACTGGTTACGGAAACAGCCGAAAAAAAAGTAATTTCAACTGATGCAACCGTTGGCATCTTTAATTTCCGGCACGGCAAGGATTTGGTTCACGCCGCAGAAAGGATGATTGCCGACAATATCCGGGTTAACAACGAATTTTACACCTGCCCCTGTTATAATTATCTAATTCAGGAAGGACACAAAATAGGCGTTTACGGCATTGGCGAAGAATATAACGGCATGTATGGTCTGGGGATCCCCAAAGATCTGGAATTCTTTTTGAAACATCCGGTTTCTGAAAAGGTCAGGTAAATGCAAATTTTATCACATCGCGGTTTTTGGAAAAACTTATCCGAGCGCAACACAAAAACAGCTTTTGAACGGTCTTTTAATGCCGGGTTCGGTACCGAAACGGATTTGCGTGACATTTGCGGAAAGATTGTCATTTCCCATGATATGCCGCAAGGAGGAGAGATTAGTTTTGAAGAGTTTTTACAACTTATGGACGGACGTAACCTGCCTTTGGCCCTGAATATTAAAGCTGACGGAATGTCTGCGGCCATTCTGGAGCTTTTGAACAAATATAATCACACAAATTATTTCACTTTTGATATGTCTGTTCCGGATATGGTTGTCCAGCTCAAACAAGGGCTGAACGTCTACACCGGATTGAGCGATATCATCCGGCAGCCAATACTTTCGGAAGATGCCGGCGGAATATGGCTGGACTGTTTTAACTCGGACTGGTATCAGCCCGAAACAATCGACTTTTGGGCAGAACAAGGAAAAAAAATCTGCATTGTATCTGCGGATTTGCACCAAAGGGACACGGCCGGACAATGGCAGATTATCAGCCGGTGCCGGCACTTGAACAGCGACTGTATTATGCTTTGCACAGACAAACCTGACACTGCATTACATTACTTCGGAGAGAAACATGACAATTAAGGCAATTATTTTCGATATGGACGGCGTCCTTATTGAAGCAAAGGACTGGCATTATGAAGCCTTAAACCAGGCTTTGGAGCTTTTCGGCTATAAAATTTCCCGCTACGAACATCTGGTTACTTTCGACGGGCTGCCGACAAAGAAAAAACTGGAAATGCTCTCTATGGAAAGAGGCTTGCCCAAAGGCTTGCATAAGTTTATCAACCATATGAAACAGATTTACACAATGCAACATGTTTATATGAAATGCAAACCGTTATTTTGCCACCAATATGCTTTGTCAAAGCTTAAAGCTGAAGGATACAAACTGGCTCTTGGCTCCAATTCGGTACGCGTTACGATTGACATGATGTTGGGGAAAGCCGACCTGATGAAATATATGGACTTTACGCTTTCCAATCAGGATGTCAGCAAGTCCAAACCTGACCCGGAAATTTATACAACGGCTATAAAACGTTTCGGTTTCAGGCCTGAAGAATGTCTGATTGTGGAAGACAATCCCAACGGCGTCAAAGCAGCTTTAGCCAGCGGGGCACATCTTTTAAAAGTTGAAACGGTTTATGACGTTAATTATCAAAATATTCGCAACAGAATAAATGAAATTGAAGCGGGAACAACGGAGGCAGCATAATGAATATTGTAATTTTAATGGCCGGGGCGGGAAAAGATTTTGAAGAGCAAGGACACTCCTACCCCAAATATCTGCTTGAAATTCAGAACAAACCCATTATTCAACGGGTTGTCGAATCTCTGAAAAATCTGGGAGATAATATTATCTGCATTATCCGCAAAGAAGATCAGGAAAAGTTTTTTCTCGGGGACATGATGAAAATCCTGTGTCCGGAGGTAAAAGTCATCATGGTAGAAAATGTAACCAAAGGCGCCGTATGCACCGCCCTTTTTGCAATTGAGGAAATTAATAATGACGAAGAACTTCTTGTCATAAACGGCGACCAGTTGATTAAAGCCAATATTTACAGTGCTATTGCCGACTTTCGCAACAGAAAGCTTGACGGCGGAATTATAACTTTCAAGTCGGTTCATCCCCGGTGGAGTTTTGTTGCTCTTGACGCAGACCGTCTGGTTACGGAAACCAGCGAAAAACGCCCTATTTCCGACAATGCAACAGCGGGATGTTATTATTACGCCAAAGGCTGTGATTTTGTAAAATCCTGTTTTGCCGTCATAGAAAAAGACGCGAATACGCAGGGTATATACTACATCAGTTCAACATACAACGAGCTGATTCTTGAACAGAAAAAAATCGGCATTTATGAAATTCCGCGCAAAGACTATATTTCTTTCTCAAATTATCAGATGTACGAAAGTTACTTATCCCATCGCAAAGGCGGAGCAGAATAAATGAAAACAGCTAAACTTGAAGATATGACCAAAGGCTGGTTTATCGGTAATTTCAATCCCAGCCTGCTTAAAACAAACGATGTTGAAGTTGCGGTAAAAAGTTATAAAAAAGGTGATTATGAAGGACGCCATTATCACAAAATCGCCACAGAGTTCACATGTATTATTTCCGGCCGGGTCAGAATGAACGGAACCGAATATGCCTCCGGCGACATTATCGTCATGGAACCCGGCGAAGCGACCGATTTTGAATGTCTGGAAGACGGAACTACAAATGTCGTCATAAAATATCCCGGTGCCAATAACGATAAATATCTGGAGTTGCCCAATGAATAATAAAATATTAAATGAAATTGATAAAATACAAATAAAAATTAAAGATACTGAAGAAAATTTTTATAAGGAAATAAATTATTTAAAATACAAGATTAGTACGTTAAAAAAAAATAATAATATATCTCAGATTAATAAAACTACCGCATATAGACACTCTGATAAGCTATTTTTTGAGTTATTTCCTAAATTTAGTGCTATTAGCCTATGTGAACCAACAACTATTTTTAGTTACTCAGATACTATATCTCTTTCAGAGAATTATGAACCAAATGCTCCTTATATTTCAGTCATTATTCCTATATATAATGTTGAAAAATATTTAGCAAAAACCCTTGACTGTATACTTATACAAACATTGAAAAATATAGAAATAATCTGTGTAAACGATGGTTCGACAGATAATTCTGGAAAAATATTGGAGAAATATTCACAAAAAGATAATCGTATAAAAATAATTAACAAATCAAATGGTGGACAAGCTTCAGCAAGAAATGAAGGGTTAAAAATTGCAAAAGGAAAATATATTGGTTTCATGGATTCTGATGACCTTATTCCTAAAGATTATTATGAAGTTTTGTATAAAAATGCATTACGATACGATGCTGATGTAGTACAATGTCGTTATTTAATGATTTATGACGATGGAAAAGAAGAACCTTGGGAATTAAATCCTCTACTTATGGCTTCGGAATCGAGAAATATTTGGTTTAAAAATAAATTAATGCTCACTTACGCTTCTGGAGTAGTATGGAATAAAATTTATAAAAAAGAAATTTTAAATAATATAAAGTTTATTGAAGATAGTTCTCCATGGGAGGATAATCCTTTTATCATGATGGTTTTGCAGGCTGCAAAAAAAATTATTTCCGTTCCTGATGTATATTACTATTATTTACAGAGAAACAACAGTAGTATTCATGAATTAAATACTAAAGTACATTTTCAGCTATTAAAGAGTTCGGAATATATTATTGATTTTTTAAATAATCCCAAAAATAAAATTAGTAAAAAAGATTATAAAGAATTTTCAACATTATTAATTGATAGGCTTCATTGTGAATACTCCCGTATGCATAATAATTCTAATGCTACAAAAAAAGAATTAAAAAAATACGATAAAATCCATTATCGACTATTTTTCAAGATAAAATATCTATCATTTCCAGAAAAAATAAGTTGCATGATAGAATTTAACTCATTGAAAAAACATTTAAAAAATTTTTTCAAACCATTTAAAATTATTGAATTATTTATAAGATTAATAAAAAATATTTTATTAAGTCCTTATCATTTTATAAAAGGGGAGTTTTAGGTTAAATGAAAAAGATTGCTGTTGAATTATATGGTTTAACAAGAAATTATGAAGAAGCTTTTAATAGTTTTTTTATAAATTTTCTTCAGCCCTTATATTATGATGGTTATTCCGTCGATATTTTTATACATACCTGGAGTGAATCTGATTCTAACGATTATACATGGCATAATCCTAAAGGAGAAAAACGAGGTCAAAAAATAAAGGATGAATGCATCAATAATATTATTAATAAATATAAGCCTAAAAAAATGGTGATCGACGAACCTTTTAATATTGCTAAAGATGTTATAATACAAGAAAAACTAGCCAACAATTCAAGAAGCTACAATTCTATAATCAGTTGTTTTTATTCTAGATATAAAGTTAATGAACTACGGAAAGAATATGAAAAAGAAAAAAATATCAAATATGATATGGTTGCAATGACTCGTTTTGATATTGCATTCGATTCTCCCTTTGCTATTAATTTTTATTTGGATATGTATAAAAATTATTGTAAAATTACACCTGATATAAATGCAATTTTTACAGCATGTGCTCCTTTTAAAATGTGTATTATGTTAGATTCAGAAAATATCGAATGCTGTACTGATTTGATATTGTTTACTTCACCTTCTTCTATGAATATAATAACAGAGTTTTATCAAGAGATAAAAAACAATAATATTGATATGACATTTATACATAATAATATTTATTCTTTAGAAATATTATGGAAAAAGTATTGGAAACTAAAAAATCTTGAACATATTAAAATTAAGTATGTAGAGGGGATAGATTATCATATTGTCAGGTCTCAAGGTGTAGCTAACAGAATTAACAGTTCAGCAAAAAAAAGTTATAAATTCCGTATTAAAAACAATCTAAAAAATATTTGGTTGTTTTTTAAACCTATATTTTCTTGGTTTTCAGAAATACTTTCAGTGATATATTATTCCATACTTATTTTAAGTAAAATGCTAAAAAGATTAAAAAAATGCCTATAATAATGAAACTTTTTATGGTATTTTAATTATGTGTATGCATTTTAGAGAAATTTCAGTTATTGTTCAGGGGGCAATTGATAAAATCAATACGCCAAAATGCCTGAAAAGCATTCGCAAACGACTGCCCGGAGCCGAAATTATTTTATCAACCTGGGAAGGAAACCCGATTGACGAACTGGATTATGACAAGCTGGTTTTGAATAAAGACCCAGGCAGTTTTTTTATGAACAATACCCATTCCGCTTATAATAATGTTAACAGGCAGATTGTTTCAACATATGCCGGACTAAAAAAATCCGACAGAAAGTTCGCGATTAAAATCCGCAGCGACATGGAACTTACCGGACACGGCTTTTTGGAATATTTTGACCGCTATCCCTGCCGGAACAAACAATATGCCATTTTCAACAAACGTATTATTATTAACAACAAATACTGTGTTAACCCTGAGCTTCTCGGTATGCCTTTCCATATCAGCGACTGGTTTATGTTCGGTCTTAGAGAAGACGTTCTTAAGCTATGGGATATTCCCCTGCAAAATGAAAAAACCGCCCGATATTTTGAATCTCGAAAAGCACCGGCAGACGGCATTCAATTAGATGTTCTATACCGTTGGGCTCCCGAGCAATATATCTGGAAAAGCTGTATAGAAAAAAACGGGCACACTCTTTCTTTCAACTATTATGGCGATGTTCATAACAATAATATTCAATTATCCATTCTGTATTTAATCAATAATTTTACGGTGATTGATTATGAGAGAAGCAGTCTGACCTTCTTAAAATATAATGCAGAAACCCATGATTTCAGCAAACAGGAAACACATAATAACTGGCTTTTAAATTATAAAAAATACTGTGATGCCGAATATGTGCTTTCCAAGCCTCACGCAACGCCAAAAATGTCAGTTATTGTTCCGACGCATGGCAGAATTGATTATTTCAAAGAAACCATGACCTGCCTTCTTAATCAAAACAGCGATGAATTTGAAGTTATTATTACGGACGATTCTGCCAAAGAAGAGGAACGAAAAGAAATTGAAGCCATTGTCAAAAGATATCAGGAAATCGGTTGTAACTTTAGATACGTATTCAGCAAGCCCAATCTGCTGCAGGCTCCCAATACCAATCAGGGACTGTCCCTTGCCAAAGGGAAATATATCCGGATACTACATTCTGATGATTTGATTTCGCACAACTGCATTGCCAAAGAAATAAAAACATTTGAGGAAAATCCCGAAATTGATTTTTTTTATCACCATATTATCGCTTTTTGGTTTAAAGATCACCAATTGGCTGATTATTATCAAAACAAACCGGTCAAAAATTCCGAACTTATCTTCAGAAATCAGAATATTCAACCGGAAATTATTGACCCTTATCTTTGCTGGATACAGAATATTTTTACGGCAACTGCCGTTCCCAGTTCAATAGTCTTTAAAAAAGAACTTCTTCAGCGTGCCGGTATGATGAAAGAAAACTACAAATTCCTTTGTGATTGGGACTTGTTTTACAGATTTATCCTTGACGCCATTCTTCACAATAAAAAAACAGCATTTATAGACAAAGGATATGTCGGTTGGAGATTTGGCGGAGAATCAGTCAGCAAAAATTTGTTTCTAAATCACTTTTATGAACACGAAGACTTTATCAAACGCATAACCGGAGAGCTTAATTCTTTAAAGCTTCTGGATAAAAAAACTCTACGCAAATGCGTTTTTCAAGCTTTGAAATACAGAATGCAAAAATTGCATTCCGACTTTATTAAAAAGACAAACCTGAAACAAAAAATATCTTTGCTTCCGGTAATGCTCAAACTTTACTGCAGCCGCCTGCCTTTATTTTTAGATATGGTTTTATCAATAATATTCATTCCGTTCAAAATCATCAGTTTTGTCGTTGAAAAGATATTTATTCCGCTTTTTGTTTCTCCACAAGCCACAAAGGAAAAGATATATAATAAGCTTCTTAAACATATAGCAAAAAAACAGATTTAAAAATGCAAAAAAAATCCTCCCGTTTTGAAAAAAGCGGGAGGAAAAAAATGCGACGGGAACTATCCCAAAACATCGGCCAAGGGGTCAGCCGGGGCTTCCGCGCCTGTCGGCGGGGTTAATGTGCCGATGGCCTTTTTGCGTTTCAACTTATTGACAAACTTGATGGAACGCTGGGCATCCCATTTCTTCTTGCCCTCTTCACGCTGGAAAATCTGCTTGTAGACTTCAATCGCCTGGTCAAATTCAGACAACTTAGTCAAGCAGCTGGCCAAACCGTCATACAGCTTATGATGATAACGATTGTTGATAACCATCTGGGCTTTTTTATAGCACTTCAGCGCATCACCAAACTTGCCGATTTTCTGGTAAACGAAACCGATGCTTATCCATGCCTGGATTTCACGGTTATTGATATTCAAAATCTTGGTGAAACATTTCAAGGCGGAATTGTTGTCGCCCATCAGCTGATAGGTCACACCGACGCCGTTCCATGCCTTAATATTGGTTTTATCGGAAGAAAGAACTTTTTTGAAGAAAGAGATGGCTCTTTCATACTGCTTTAATTTTTGCAGCGTAACCGCAATACTGAGAAGAGTCTGGGTATGCTTGGAATCAATTTTCATCGCCTGTTCCAAAACGTCAAGCGCTTCCTTGTACGAGAACATATGCTGCAAAGCAATCGCCTTGCCGTTCAAAGCTTCCAGAGATGTCGGGTCAGCGGCAACCGCCTGATCAAAACAGGCTATGGCATCTTTGTATAATCCGCGCATGCTTAAGGTAACGCCTTTGTTGTTCAACACTTCAACAGACTGCGGGTTAATTTCCAATGCTTTATCAAAGCACTCAACAGCTTCCGTGTATTTGCTCATTTTCTGATATGCAAAACCTTTACTGTTCAGCGCTTTCCATGAACCGGGCTGTTCTTTCAGCGACTCGTCAAACTGCTGTATAGCTTCCTGAAACAACCCCTGGTCCAGTAATTCCTGACCTCTTTTATATGAACTATTATCGTTAGATTTTACCATTTTTCTCTTCCCAAATTATAGTTACAAAATAATTCATTAGAGAAGTTAACACTGCTTTGGTATTTTGTCAAGATTTTACCAGTAAAAAGATTAGAATATTTTCAACTGCCCGTATAGTTCCAAATCAGTTCGCACTTCAAGATATCTGGCGCGGAAAGAGCGGCAAAACTCCTTTATTTTCAGCCTTTTAGCTGCAAAATAGTTATTATAAGCCCGGACAAAAGCCGTGTCAGCCGTGTTGAAAACAAGCCTTTTCCCGCCCGGGGAAACTGCCATATATTCGCCGGGACGAGGCGCATTTTCTTCCAGAACATCAAAAATATTGAGGCAATAGACTCGGTTTTTGCGACAGAGGGCGGACAAACTCTTTTTCAGCATATCGTCAAATTGATTAAAATCGCTGACAACAAAGACAGTCGCACGGTTTTTAAGGCGGTTGTTCAACAATTTTACCGCTTTGGAGAGGTCGCCGCCAGCATTTTTCTGCGGCTCAAGAATACGTTGAGTGGTTTCCGCCACTTTTTTCAACATTGCTGTCAGGGCGACCCGATTGTTACCGGGTTTGTAAAAATCGGTTTTTGCGCCATCAAAGACGGCCAATCCGAAACGGTCGCGGTTTTCCATACTGAGCCAGCCGAGCAACGCCGATATTTTGGCGGCGGACACGGATTTTAACTCCTTTCTGGTTCCAAAGACCATTTGCGGCGACAAGTCAAGCAGGACATAAATTTCACGATCTTTTTCCTCGGCATAGAGGCGCGTATAGGGCGTCTGCCGGCGGGCGGTCACGCGCCAGTCAATGTCGCGGACATCATCCCCGAAATTATAGGCGCGGATTTCTTCCAGCTCAATTCCCCTGCCCTTGAATGCCGACTTTACATCTCCGGCCTGATTGGATGCCGCCAGTTTCTGATGAAAATTTTTAAGATAAGCGACATATTGCTTTTGTTCAATCAGTTCCTCGACCGTCGCAAAAAGCCCACCCCCGGTTTTGACAACCGGAGAATTGGCAAACAGCCTGTTTTTGAAAAAACGCAGTTTCATCCCCTGCCCTCCGCAAAAAATGTTATGGCAGCGGCACCAGACGCAGCAGGCTGCCGATGACGTTGTCCGCGCTTATCCCTTCGGCCTGCGCCTCAAAAGACAGGATAATACGATGGCGGAGAATATCATAAACCACGGCCTGAATATCTTCCGGCGTCACAAAGTCACGCCCTTCCAGCCAGGCGTTAATCCGGGAAGCGCGGTCAAGGGCAATCGTGGCGCGCGGGCTGGCGCCGTACAATACCTGTCCGGCCAATTTCCGGTCATATTTTTCGGGCGTACGGGTGGCGACAACCAGCTGCACCAGATACTCCTCAACGGCCTTGCTGGTGTGGATGTCCAAAACCTCGCGGCGGGCGGCCAGAATATCGTCAACAGAGAGTTTAACCGGCGTATTCGTATTCTCTTCCTTGATTTCGCCACGTACCAACTGCAAAATTTTATGTTCTGCGGCGGCATCGGGCTGGCCGATTTTGATGTACATCAGAAAACGGTCGAGCTGGGCTTCCGGCAGATTATAAGTTCCTTCCTGTTCAATCGGGTTCTGGGTTGCCATAACCATAAACAAATCAGGCAGGACATAACGCTTTCCGCCGATACTGACCTGGCGTTCGGCCATAGCCTCAAGCAATGCCGACTGAACTTTCGCCGGTGCACGGTTTATTTCGTCAGCCAAAACCAGATTGGCAAAAACGGGACCGGGGCGGAATTCAAATTCGCCTTTGGAGGCCAGATAAATTTCACTGCCGGTAATATCCGAGGGCAGCAAGTCCGGCGTGAACTGAATGCGGTTATATTTGGCGGCAATAGACTGTGCCAGCGTTTTAATCGCTTTGGTTTTTGCCAGTCCCGGCGCCCCCTCGACCAAGGCATGACCATCGGCCAGCAAGGTAATAAGCAGCTTTTTGACCAGTTCCTCCTGCCCGATAATCCGGGTTTCCATATAGTTTTTCAAAGAGAGGATTTTGTTTCTGATTTCGCTCATTGTCTTTTTTATCTCCCTTATTTTATCATCTCGCGTTTGACAAAGTTTTCATATTCATCCATAACGGCATTTTTCATGGTTTCATTTTGCAGAAAATCATAAAGCTCAATAGATTTTTTATAATGCGATTTGGCGCGTTCAAAATCGCCCTCCTCCCGGTTGTAGGATTCAACGCGCGCCAGATAGAGCAAGGCCTCAGCTTCGGCAAAATGGTGTGACACCTTGCCATACAAATAGACCGATTTCATCAAGGCTTTGCGGGCGTTTTCAATATCGCGGATAATATAGCGCAAGCAACCGATGGCGGACAAGGCGCTCGCCTCGCCGAGGATGTCGCCGTTTTCACGATAAAGTTCGCGGCATTTTTCAAGATAATCATGGGCGACTTCATAACGCTGAAATTTCATTTCAATACGCGCCATCGCGCGCAGGACGGCCGCTTCTTTCAGCCCGGTATGTTCCGCAGCAAAAACCGCCGCCGCTTTTTTATAAGCTTCAAGCGCTTTGGCATCATTGCCCATAATCAGGTGGATATAGGCTTCCTGGTCGTAGCAGTCGCCGAGGAGAATGCCGCCGGAAGCGGAAAAAAGTTTTTCGGATTGTTTGATGATGTTCAGCGCCTCTTCCATATCATACTTCGCGGTATGGACTTTGGAAAGGAGAATCAGCGTTTCGGCATGGGTTGTTTCGGCATCGGTCAGGTGCTTGACAACTTCAAGAGAATTTTTCAGCAGTTTTTCGGCGTCGTCATATTTTTCAAGGCTGAGTTCCAATTCTGCCATGCGATTCAAGACCTGTGACTCTCCCTGATAGTCTTCGTTTTCATTATACATCTTTGCGGCGCGGGAATAGTTCATCCGGGCCGAGGGATAAAGTCCGTGACGCCAGTCGTTGTCCCCTTCCTGCGCAATCTGGGCTGGAATATCCACATATTTCCCCTTATTTACTTCCGACATCTAAAAACTCCTTTGCAAAAATTATATATTATTATATATATAGTTCAGAAGTAAAAAAGACAAGAAGTAATACGACAATGGAAGACATTTTTGATTTAAGCCAAAACGAAGATTCAACGCCCCAAACCTATGACAATATCAGCGCACTGACCGCGCCGTCTTTTCCGTGGCTGGAACAGCTTAACCCCGAACAGCGGGAAGCCGTCACAACGACGGAAGGTCCGGTTCTGGTGTTGTCCGGTGCCGGCACAGGCAAGACCAAAGTGCTGACGACAAGACTGGCTTATATTCTGGCAATGTTTAAGGCGCAGCCGTGGAACTGTCTGGTCGTTACCTTTACCAACCGCGCAGCAAAAGAAATGAAAGAACGCGTTGAAGCCATTATCGGCGAAGCGGCAAATTCCGTATGGCTGGGAACGTTTCACTCCGTCTGCGTCAAAATTCTGCGCGCACACGCCGAGCTTGTCGGGCTGCATTCAAATTTTACCATTCTCAACGAAGACGACCAGAAGCGTCTGGTTAAGCAAATCTGCGAAGCGGAAGGAATTGACGACAAGAAATATCCGCCGCAGAGTATTGTCGACTGCATTCAACGCTGGAAAGACAAAGGGCTGACAATTGACAAGATTCAGCTGGAATATAAAGAAAACGTCACAACCCGGGTTTATAAGCTGTATCAGGAACGCATGATTACCATGAACTGTGTCGATTTCGGCGATATTATCCTTCATGCGCTGACTATTCTCCTGTCCAATCCCGACGTTTTGGAAAAATACCAGAGCCGTTTTAAATATATTATGGTTGACGAGTATCAAGACACTAACGTCACGCAATATCTGCTTTTGCGCCTGTTGTCGCAGAAGTATCATAACCTGTGCTGCGTCGGCGATGACGACCAATCCATTTATTCCTGGCGCGGCGCCGAAATTGAAAATATATTGCGTTTTAACAAAGATTATGCCGATGCCAAAGTTATCCGCCTGGAGCGCAATTACCGTTCCACAGCCAACATTCTGGCCGCGGCCTCGGCACTTATCAGCCACAACGAGGGGCGTCTGGGCAAGACGCTGAAAGTTGCCGAAAACAGCCCGGCGCGTAACAGTGACAACAACCGCATTAAGGTTGTCAGCAATTACAGCGGCGAAGAAGAAGCGCGCTATGTGGCCGAAGAAATTGAGAACCTGCGCCGCGCCGGACAGGAATATGCACAGATGGCCGTTTTGGTACGCACGGCTTTTCAGACCCGAGAATTTGAAGAAAAATTTATTTCGGAATCCATTCCCTATCAGGTTATCGGCGGACCGAAGTTCTATGAACGCGCGGAAATCCGCGATGCCATTGCTTATTTTCGCGTCATCATGCAGCCGAATGATGACCTTGCTTTGGAGCGCATTATAAACAAACCGGCGCGCGGCGTCGGCGCCAAATCGGTTGAAAAATTTTATCAGACGGCGCGTAGCGAGCAGATTTCTCTGTATATGGCTATTGAAAAAATGCTGGCGGAAGGAACAATCAGCGGCAAAGCCAAAGCATCGCTCGGTATTTTGATGAACAATTTTGCAGAGTGGCGCAAGTCCATGCAGGCGATTACGCCGGATGAGCTGGCCAGTCTTATTCTGGAAGATTCCGGCTACATCGAAAGTCTGAAAAATGATAAATCTCCCGAAGCCCCGGGCAGAATTGAAAACTTAAAAGAACTTGTCAGCGTGATGAGCGATCACGAAAAATTCCCGACGCTGAACGACTTTATGGAGCATGTCAGTCTGGTGATGGACAGCGACAACAGCATTGACCCCAACAGGGTAACGCTCATGACGCTTCATGCCGCCAAGGGGCTGGAATTTGACACTGTTTTTCTGCCGGGATGGGAAGAAGGCCTGTTTCCGCATCAGCGCGCGCTGGACGAAGGCGGCAGCAATTCTCTGGAAGAAGAACGCCGGCTGGCTTATGTCGCCATTACCCGTGCCAAAAAGCAGCTTTATATTTCAATGGCGCTTAACCGCCGGGTTTACGGGCAATGGCAGAATAATCTCCCTTCCCGTTTCATTAACGAACTGCCGCCGCAAAATATTGAGCTGTGCAACAATGCCGCCAACTATTTTCAGCGGGCGGACACCTACTCTTCCTCTAATGGCCGCTGGAGCCGGAATTACGGCAACAATAACAGTGACCGTAATGAATTCGGCGAATATGAATACAAAGACAGTGACCGTTTCAGTTATACTCGGGAATATGACAACGACTGGAGCGGCAATTCTTCTTACGGCAACTCATGGGGGAGTATGTACAAAGCCAAACAGGCCGCCAAAAACGCCACGTCATCCATAGCTATCGGCGCCCGGGTTTATCATGAAAGTTTTGGTTACGGCCGGGTGAAAAACATTGAAGGCAACAAGCTTGAAATCATGTTCGACAAGTTTGGCTATCGCCGCCTGCTCAAGGATTATGTCAAAACGGCTTAACAGGCGCGGCCTGAGCGGTCGGTTAGCCGTTGGTTGTCTTGTGCATAAGGAAGCACTGCGTGCGCCTTGTGCCTGCCAAGAGTGATGATTCACACCCCACCTAGCCTCCCCTACCTCAGGGGAGGAATAATTTGATTCTTCATTCTTCATTTTTCATTATTTCTAAATAAGCACAATCCAGTCTCTCTCCTGAAGTAGGGGAGGATAGGCGGAGTGTGAATCCAAAACAAACTATCTAAAAACACTACCTCATCAAAAAACGCAAAAACCCCTTGCCAATAATTCCCCCTTATGCTACCTTTAATCTTAAGCGGCAGAGTTTGCCGCCGAGGGCGTCAGAAACCCTTTAATATCATCAGTCATAAGGCATTATGACTTAAAATTAGTATATGCTGATATCTATCCTGATATGTGCTAGGGGATGGATGTCGGTGAATAAGGCTTCGCCAAATAAGCCGAGCCGTTTGATGATATACGGTTTCTGAACATCCTCCCGCTCTTTATAAAAGCGGGTTTTGTTTTAACTTAAAGCAAGGATGTTCAACATGAATATTAATTTTAAATTTTTACTCTTAGGGACAAGTCTGTCCTTAATCCCGACGATAACAAATGCCCAGTGCGTTGCCACAACTGATTGCGCCACATTAGGCTATACCGAAACTTCCTGCCCCAATGGCAAAGGTCTGAAATGCCCATTCGGCAACACTTTTGCCTGCCCGACAACTGACAAAAGTATTTGTGAGAAATATGGTTTTAAATACACCTGTACCGGTGATATTTATGCCGGTGGAATCGGGCAAGGATGCAATAACCAATACGCTTCATGCTCTTGTGTTCCCGGTTACGAATGGAAAAAAGAAAAATGTGAAAAAGTTTTAGGTGCAACACTCGGAACTTGTACCGGTTATGCAAAAAATTGTAAAATCGGCGATATCTTAAACAGCGACGGAACTTGTACAGCAGAAAACACCAAGACGCCGATTGGTGTAGTGGTTGCTATCAAAGATAACTGTGGTTACGCTATAACGGCGTCCCCTATAGGAAGCTATTCTTGGGGCGGGTACAACTTTGATATTCCAAATTTACAAAACCATACTGATTACAAAACAGCAATTACAGACTTTGACGGTTACAACAACACACAAAAAATAATCCAAGCTGGCGACAGCAAAACATTCCCTGCCGCATGGATAACTATAGGTTATAGCCCAGACACTGCACCAGCGACAAAAGGTAAATGGCATCTGCCTGCGGCCGGTATCTGGAATAACACTTATAAAAATTTAAAAGCTATAAACAATACTATTTCAAAAATAGGCGGGATGCCATTTTCCAATGACACACATCACTGGTCTTCAACAGAGTATGATGGCCGCTATGCGTGGTATCTTTGCACCGGAGAAATTGAAGGCCGAAGTTATGAAGGAATCAATTTTCTTTATTCTAGTTATAGCCGGGGAGTAAGTTATTACGTTCGGCCGGTGATTGCGTTTTAATGACACAGAAAAAGGGGCAATCTTCATTGTCCCTTTTTTTATTTTCTCGCCATAAGAAATCAGGCAATACTTTTGCTTAAATCTTTATGTATTTGATTTAATTCATTAACGACGGATGTGAGCAAAACACGGACATCTTCTCCTAATGTCACATCTTCCGGCGTTTCAAAAAAATCCGGCATGATTTCTTCGCCGATGAAAGCTTTCAGGCCTTTTTCCTTGATAAGTTTCTGAACGCCTTCAATCGTGTAGCGCTGATTATACAACAAATCACGGATTTTGCGCACCAGTTCAACATCATCGGGACGGTAATAACGGCGGCCGCCATTGCGTTTCATCGGTTTAATCTGCGGAAATTTGCTTTCCCAAAAACGGAGAACATGGGTGGCAACATCCAATTCGTCAGCAACTTCGGCGATTGTACGGAAGGCGGATTTTGACTTGTTGACAACCATATTTTCCTCCTATAAAAATTTAGGCATTAATGGTTTTTCTCATAACCTGAGAAGGTTTGAACGAAATGACCCGGCGCGGGGAAATTTCCGCGGCAACACCGGTTTTGGGGTTGCGGCCGGTACGAGCTTTTTTGTGTCTTAAGGAAAAAGTGCCAAAAGAAGAAAGTTTTACATCATTGCCACGTGCCAACTCATTTACAATCTCATCCAGCATCATATCAAGAATATCTGCGGAATCCTTGCGGGAAAGTCCAATCTCTTCATAAATGGTTTCAGCAACATCAGCACGCGTAACTGTATTCATATCTCTAATTTCCTTAAAAATTATATTATACTTTTTTTAATTGACTAATGAACATTTATAACATAACCACCATAATGACAAGCGTCTTATGATGGTTATTACACAAGTATTTTTATTTTTTTACAAACGGATGGCGGCTCCGCCCCAGGTAAATCCGGCTCCCATGGCCGAGAAAACAACCAAATCGCCTTTTTTGATTTTACCGCTCTCCATGTTTTCAGAGAAAGCCAGCGGAATTGAAGCCGCGGAGGTATTACCGTGATGATCGACGGCAACGATGACCTTTTCTTCCGGCAATCCCAGCTTTTCACCGACATTGGAAATGATACGGATATTGGCCTGATGCGGAATCAGCCAGTCAATATCAGCATTGGTATAACCGGCCATGGCCGTTACGGTTTCTGCCGCCTGAGACAAAGAGCCGATGGCATATTTGAAAACTTCCTTGCCATCCATGGAAACAACACCGGCATTCTGCGTGCTGGACACACCGCCGTTAGTCTTCAAATGGTCATAATGGCTGCCGTCAGCATAAATCTTAGTGGCCAAGATACCGGTGTCCGTCTTTGCCCCCTCGCCTTCTTTGGCTCGCAGGACAACAGCGCCGGCGCCGTCGCCAAACAGAACACAGGTGTTGCGATCCGTCCAGTCAACGATTTTGGACAGGCTTTCCGCACCGATAACCAAAGCGGTTTTAACCTGCCCCAGACGTATCATGTTGTCAGCCTGTGTCAGCGCATAAACGAATCCCGAACAGGCGGCCAGAATATCATAAGCAGGCGTGCCAACCTTTACCCCCAAACGATTGGACAGTTTTGTTGCAACCGACGGCGTGGTATTATCCGGCGTTACGGAAGCCACAACGATAAGTTCAATGTCGTCAGCAGACAAGCCGGCGCGGCTGATTGCCATTTCCGCAGCATGAAAAGCCAAATCGGACGTCAGTTCGTCTTCAACGATATGACGGGTTTTAATCCCGGTACGGGTACTAATCCACTCATCATTTGTGTCAACAATCTTAGCAAGATCGTCATTTGTCACAATTTTTTTAGGCAGATAGTGCCCCCAGCCAATAATTTCTGATCTAATAAGAGTCATATAATATTTCCTCAGATAAAGCGTCTAAATCGACAGTTTCGAGTTCGTCTTTAATAGTCGGGACAAAGTTCTGGCGAACCAGCGAAATGGCATTACCAACGGCAACGGAATATCCCAAGGCGTCCGTTCCGCCGTGGCTTTTGACCGTCAACCCGTTCAGGCCGACCAGCATCGCCCCGTTATACAAACGCGGATCCATGGTCTTTTTGATGTTCATGCCGACTCCCAGCATAAACGGTAGGCCAAGCTTGGCCATGAACGACTTTTTTATGCCGTCTTTTATCAGGCGGACGACCAGTTTGGCCGTTCCTTCAATCGATTTCAAGGCGATATTGCCGGTAAAGCCGTCCGTTACGATAACGTCGGCCTTGCCTTCGGGAATCTCGTGTGGTTCGATATAGCCGATAAAATCAATATCCAATTTGGTACGCTTAATAAGCTTGGCAGCTTCGTGAATTTCTTCTTTACCTTTCATTTCCTCGGCACCGATATTCAGCAGAGCTACCCTTGGGCGTTCAATATTCAAGGCATGTTTGGCGAGGATATTTCCCATCAAGGCAAATTCGGCCAGATTGAGAGAATCGCATTCGGTATTCGCGCCCAAATCAAGCATAACATAACGCCCGGTGCGGTGTGGCATAATCGTCACAATCGCCGGGCGGTGAATTTTCTGGATGGTTTTGAGGGTTAATTTGGAAATTGCCATTAAAGCCCCGGTATTTCCGGCCGACACGACAGCCTGCGCCTCGCCTTGCTTGACGGCATTAATCGCCATAAACATGCTGGTGTTACGGTTGCGAATGACGGCGGATGGTTTATCCTCATTTCTGACAACTTCGGGAGAATGACGCACTTCACAAACTTTTTGAAGGGCGGGCCAGCTTTTCAGCAAGTCATTGACTTTTGTTTCATCGCCGAACAGCAAAAACTTGGCGTCCGGGTTCTTTTTGGCGGCTATTGCAAGCCCCTCAATAACGACTCGAGGGGAATTATCTCCCCCCATCGCGTCTATGGATATTACCAGATTATCAGACAAAACCTGTCTCCATTAGTATGTGTTTTTTATAAAATTACTCGTTAGTTGTGTTCTGAGCAACAACTTCGCGCTTATCATACTGACCGCATTTCGGGCAAACGTGGTGTGGTCTTTTCAACTCACCACAGTTCGGGCATTCCATGTAAGAATTAGCCTCTAAAGCATGATGTGAACGACGCATATCGCGGCGAGATTTTGATACTTTCTTTTTAGGTGTAGCCATTTTCTTATACTCTTGATTAAAACAATTATTTATTCAACCGACATTAATAACGGATTTGATTTTAAAAATCAACCCATAAAACGCCGCTTAAACATTTGCTAAGTGCTTTTTATATAAAAAAATACGTTTTGGCAAGACATATTTTTCAAAAACTGCAGTTATTTGAGTTTTTTCAGCACTTCAAACGGGTTTTTGCGGTCATCTTCGGGACTAAATTCCGACTTGAAGGCAAAAACTTCGCCCTCTTTGCGCGGATAATCCTCCATAATAAGGGCTATCTGTTCAATGGCGAGGTCGGCAAGGTCAAGGCGGCCGTTAATAATGACATCAGGAAGATTGTCTGAAATGCTAATTTCCTCTTCTTCCTCGCGCTGGCTTTTCAATGTCGCCTCGGTATCATAAAGCAGTTCAAAATCAGCGGCATAATCTTTGGAGAAGACTTCCAGGCTGACGACGCTCTCAAGTTCCAGCGAGGCCTCCGCCCTGCCCCAGACTTTCAATAGGTGTTCCTTGCGGTTAAATTTTAATCTGATATCAGCGGAAAAGCCGTTAACTCCCGGAATCTTCAAAATATCTTTGATTTTGGCGCAGTCTTCAGCATCAGCCGTGAGGCGGTAACGTTGTTCGCCCTGCGGGAGGTTATCAACAATAATCTGATAAGAAAAAAAATTTTGCATTAATTAATTCCTTATGTTATATATCTTTCAGGTTATTAATTAAGGGGTTGCCAAGAATATGTCAATAAAGAAAGTATGGCTGTTTAGTTTTATCGTTGTCTTATCAACCGCTTCATGCGCAAAAGACTGGTTTACGACTTATAACGGCAATATGCCGTCAAACGAGAGAATCGCGCAGGTCGCCCTCGGCCAGAGCAAGGAAGACGTTTACGCCAACCTCGGTGCGCCGTCTAATGTCGTTTCCCTTGACCGCAACGTGTGGATTTACATGTCTTCCGAAGTAAAACGCATTGCCTTCTTCAAGCCGGAAGAAGTTCAGCGCGATATTCTGACCATCCGCTTCAATGATGAAAACAAAGTTGACGAGATACAGCGCCTGAGCCGAAAAGACGGAAAAACCGTTGCCGTCAGCACAGACGAAACGGAAACGCTGGGCAATACGCCGGGCTTTTTTGAACGCTATTTCGGCGGCGTCGGCACCTATATGCCGTTTGGCGGAAACAACAATCCGCAGATGTAGAACATTTTACAAAGCAAAGCCCCGGAATAACCGGGGTTTTGGCTATAAAATAAATGCAATAATTGTTATTGGAATGGTAATATAGTTATTTTATTCACTTTCTGCAATAAGTAACATTCCGGCTAATATTGCTGAATTCGTTGGTTTAAATATTTTGAACTTATATCCAAGATTTAAACTTTCTATCCAAGGCTTAATATTGAAGAAATCATCGGCGTTATGATAAATACTAATAAGTAAGGTTGGTTTTTGTTGGCATATTGTTTCTTCAGCTCCTTTCAACACTTGTTGTTCAAAACCTTCAACGTCAAGCTTTATTAAACCTATTTCAAGCTGATTTTCACGTACAAAATTATCAATCGTGACTGTTTTTATTTTTTGGACATTATTTTTTTCGCTATCAACATTAACAATTGAACTTGCCAAACCATCCTCTTGTAGTTCATACTCTCTGCCATTAGCGCTCAGACCATATTTCTGAGGAATAATTCTTGATGTTTCATTTAGTTTAATTGTTTGTTCTAACAATTTATAACTAGCTTCTTCCGGTTCAAACGCATAAATGTTTTTAGAGGTATATTCTTGAAGGAGCAAAGCAGAATCACCAATATATGCTCCGGCATCAATTATATCTTTATTGTAAAATTTTGATGTATCAACAAAATTTAAACCATATTTTTCATAAAAAATATCAACTTCAAAATCATTTTTTGGTAATAGATAATGTTTATAATTGTATAAGTCTTCATCTAATTTCAAAATATACGAACAATATTTTACGTTAATATCATTAAAAACAAGCTTTTCTTTTGGGGTGTAAATATCAAGAGGTTTATATTCAGCATTGTCAACAATCTCTAACCTTTTTAATGTTATAGTAACAGTATTGATTGAGGTATCATCTAAATCCTTTATTAAATTAAAAAATAACTTCTTTTTATCTTGATTGCGATAATATTTTAAAAAATTTTTAATAAGATTTTTTTCTCCTGGATTATCATACAATTTATCTCCCCCTAAATCAGATGAAACAAATTCTTGTCTTAAGTTTTTTATTATACTTAATATTTGTTCAATTTCAGAACGGACAGATACCAAGTTCTTTTGTATATCAGAACAAATCTCTTTTAAGTAATAAGTATCTCCATGTATATAGTTGACTTCCTTCATAATATGAGAAAGACTAATTTTCTTTATTTTGAAAAACAAAAAATGGAATAAAGAATAATTTCCTTGTGTTTCTTTAGAATAAATTTTTTTGATAAATTGATTAATTTTATTGTATAATTTGCGTTTGTAATACTTTCCTGCATAAGGTGATTTTTTTAAATATTGATAATATTTCTTCCACAAAGGATGTTTACATCCTCTTTGCCACGGCTTTATATTTCCACTATAATGAATTATTGTCGGATATGTTTTGGCAAGATGCATTTGTTCCTCAGAACACAATGAATGTTGTCCATCAAAATATGCAGTTTGCTGCAAATTAAATTTAGGTGAAACAAATATGACCTTGTCCTTAAATGTGTAATTTAACACATCTTGATCTTGCCATTGCAATTCATTTTTTCTTACAAGTTCTGCTGTTGTTGTAAATAGTTTTTGAACAATGTTATCCTGCCTCCATTTTTTCAAATTCATAAGCATGATACCAGCATTAAAAGATTGGTTAATATTCCATTTTCTAATATATTCATTATGTGCAAATTGCCATAATTCTTCAACAACTGCAGCATAATTATCATCTAATGATAAATTCCAAAATTCATTTAAGGAATTATCAACAACGATATCCGCATCCAGATATAAACATTTGTCGAGCTCTGGTTTTAAATCAGAAATAATGTAGCGATAATACGTCTGTTTGGAAATATGTTGACATATGGAAGTAATCGGACAGTTTTGAAATAAATTATCATCAATTTTCAAATATTCGATTTGACAATTTTTAATCTTTTTTACTCTATCAATTATTTTTTTATTTTTATCAGAAATACCTCCATCCAAAATATAAAAATTATGTTTGTCAAAAGATGAAGCATTTAACAAAATAGATGTCATAGCCACACATAAATGTTGTGCAAAATTATTATCGGCAGCAAAGAAAATATCCATCACACACGGCTGCCCCACATATCTTTGTTCAAACTTCTTAATTCCAGATAAATCAACAATGTCAGAAAACTTCTTCATTTTTTCTAATATATCATTGATTTTCTTTTTATTATTTTGTTCAAAAGGGTAAATAAAAACAGAATCTATTATTTTATTGGTTTCTTTTTTGCTGAAGAAACGACTTAAAAGATGTCTTCTAACTCTTTGTGCTGTCTCTGTTTGAATTTTTGATGTTTTACTAACCTGAGTAACACTTTTTTTATGAACTCGATAATTAATTAATTTTTCGGATAAATTAGCTAATTTTCCTCCTCTTAGAATAATTTCCTTCCATAAATGATATTCTTCTGCATATAATTCTTCTGGAGAATAGTTTAACTTATGTGTTTTTAGGAATGATTTTCTTATCATTACCGACGGATGACATATAGGATTATAAAAATTCATTGCCACATTTAATTCATCCGCATCTGTGATGTTAACCCATGATTTTGCTCCTTCATTTCCTATAATATTAATAAACGAACCTAAAACAGTAATATCTTGATGCTCGTTTAAATACCTTACTTGTTTTTCAAATCGGGTTGGCATGGAAATATCGTCATCATCCATTCGGGCGATATATTTGCCTTTAGCCAAATCAAAACCTTGTCTGAGATTGTAATTATAATCCATGTTCTTGGAATTACGGATAAAAATAATTCTCTCATCCTTATTGGCATATTCTTGAATAACTGCAGCAGTATTATCTGTTGAACAATCATCTATAATAATAAATTCAAAATCTTTATAGGTTTGGTTTAAAATAGATTCAATAGCTAATTTTACATATTGAGGGCGATTATATGCAGACATAACAACAGAAACTGTTGGTTGGTTTAAGTCTATCTCAAGTAATTCCTGTTTACCACAATAAAATATTTTTTTTAATTTATGATTATTTGCAGATGTTTTTCTCATGAATTAACTCCGTTTTGTTTTTTCAAAAAATTATACAGTGTTGTGCGGCTGACGTTGAGGCGGGCGGAAATTTCCCGGCGGGACAGGCCGCTGGACAGCAGGTCGCGTATCTCTTCTTCCCGGCCGTCGAGGCGTTTGGCAACAATCGCATTTTTTGCCCGACCGAGCCTCATGCCAGAGGCTTTCTTTTGCGCTAAAGCCCGGCTGGTGGTAACCGAAATTAATGATTTTCTTACCGCCAGAGCCAGCGCCATGCCTTCCAGGACAAGGGCGCCCGCAGTGTCCGGTCGTATCTCGCAGTCTTCCGCCGCCGACAAAACCGTAATGCCGCTGTCCAGAAAGCTTTTCAGGTTGTCATGTATCAGGGACAAAGAACCGCCCAGGCCGGCCATACCCGCGACAACAAGCATATCCCCAGGGTGAAGCGCCTCCCTGTTCAGAAGCCTGATGTCTGAATAACTCAGCATTATGTCCGGTGTCAGGCCGCGTCGTCCCAGACAGTCCATAATCAGGTTATGCTGGCGGGTCAGGTCTTGCCGGTCTTCGGTTATTTTGATATAGGTTACAAGCATTTTTTCGGTTACACCGTTAATGATTATTGGTCATTTATCGTAACCACAAAACGCAGTTTTAAATTCAAGATTTTACAATCATTCTTGACTATTATTTTTCTTTAATATATGTTTCTCATAAATGACCGATTTAGGTTTACATGATGAAAAACAGGCACTTCCCCGCGGAATTGCCTGTTTTTTTGTGGTGTTTCAAAGCTTAAAATTCAATATCAGGTTCTATACCATAATCGCGGAGCGTCTGAAAAAGTTCCGCCAAATAAATTTTTTCGTCATAATGGACTGTCCCATCGGTAATGCTGATTTTGACCGCTTCGCAGGCCAAGTCTTCAACCTCTTTTACGTCTTTGTGTTTCAGATTGTGCAACGCCTCATAAAAGTCATCTTTGGTCGGAGTCATTGATTTGACATAAGCGTCAACATACTGTTCGCTCATTACCACGCTTTTGGGCTGGCGTCGGCGGATGAAGTCAGACACGACATTGTTTTTGATGTTTTGCAGGCTGTTGTTAAGGCGGGCAAAAAACGCCAAAATAGTTACTTCTGCGCGCATGTTTTCCAGATAACGAAAACTGTTTTCGATTTTTTCGCTTTTGGTTTCTTCCCGCGAGCGTTCCTTATGCTCCCGTTCCACCGACAGAAAATCCAGGCTGAAGACTTCCATGTCCTTATAATACCGACCGTTGTCCAAATCGTAAATATCATGGAAATAATTAGCATCGAGAATCCGAGTTTGGCGAGAATTGTAAAAATAAACGTTGAAATAGCGGTTACTGCCTTTTTTCCAGATGTTCTTTATGGCAATGTCCTCTTCATGCAGCTGATTGTTGAACAGGATATTCGCTACCAGATTATGAAACGGAAGTTTGCAGGAAAGAACATCTTCAGCCATTTTACACCACCATTGACACCAGTCTTTCAACAAATTTTTTGATTGTTTCAATCCGTGTCGCATAATTCTCCAGATTTCGCTCAATGAACAGTTTCTGGTCGGGGCGGATTTTGACCGTTCCGCCCTGCCGGGCAACAAAGTCTATCAGCGCATCGGGATTTTTGAAAACGTTGTTATGAAAGGTTATCAGGACTCCTTTGGCTCCGGCATCAATCTTTTCAATGTTTGCGGCAAAACAAAGCTGTTTTATTTCCACGGTTTTGAGCAGGTTTTCAACTTCTCCCGGGATTTTTCCGAAGCGGTCAACCAGTTCCTCGCGCATATCCAGAATACCGTCTTTATCCTTTATCTCGCCGATACGTTTATACAAGCCCAGACGGACGCCCAAATCACGTACATAACTTTCGGGAATCATAATCGGGATGCCGGTGGTTATCTGCGGCGACCATTCATGGACTTCCGGCGCATCAGACATTTTCTCCTCACCGGACTTGAGGCGCATAATCTCCTCTTCCAGCATATGCTGATAGAGCGCAATTCCCACTTCCTTTATATGCCCCGACTGCTCCTCGCCCAGTACGTTGCCGGAACCGCGAATATCCATGTCATGACTGGCAAGAGAGAAGCCTGCCCCCAGCGTATCCAGCGCCTGCAGAATGCTCAGGCGGCGTTCGGCCACCGGATTGAGTTTTTTCTGTTTGGGCACAGTGAAATAACAATAGCCGCGGACCTTTGACCGCCCTACCCGGCCGCGAAGCTGGTAAAGCTGCGCCAGACCGAACATATCGGCACGGTGGACAATCATGGTGTTAACCGTCGGCATATCAATGCCGGATTCAATAATGGTCGTGGATAAAAGCATATCCGCCTTACCGTCGGCAAATTCGTTCATGACTTCTTCCAGCTTACCAACCGGCATTTGACCGTGCGCCACAAGAATTTTGATATCAGGCACCAATTCGCGCAGTTCCTTTTCCACGCCAAAGATATCCGAAACGCGCGGGCAGACGAAAAAGGTTTGGCCATTACGGAATTTTTCGCGGTAAATGGCTTCCTTAATCATCACTTTGTCAAAAGGCATAACGAAAGTTCTGGCGGCCAAACGGTCTACCGGCGGCGTGGCAATTACACTCAGTTGTTTGACGCCAGTCAGTGACAGTTGCAATGTCCGGGGGATAGGCGTGGCCGTCAAAGTCAGGACATGGACCGCGGATTTCAGGGCTTTCAGTTTCTCTTTATGCGCCACGCCAAAACGCTGTTCTTCATCAATAATCAGCAGCCCGAGATTGGAAAATTTTAAGTCCTTGGCCAGCAGGGCATGGGTACCAATGACAATGTCAACCGAGCCGTCAGCCAACCCTTCCTTGGTTTGGCGGCTTTCTTTGGGCGTAACGAAACGCGACAGCATTTTGACCGTCAGCGGAAAACCTTCAAGACGCTTTTTGAAATTGTAATAATGCTGGCGGGCAAGCAGGGTTGTCGGCACAATCAGCGCCACCTGCGCCCCATCCGCCGCAACGCTGAACGCCGCGCGCAGAGCCACTTCGGTTTTGCCGAAGCCGACATCTCCGCAAATCAGGCGGTCCATCGGAATACCGGCATTCAAATCAGCCAGAACATCAGCAATAGCGCGGAGCTGATCATCCGTTTCGGTATAGGGAAACTTGGAGCAGAACTCGTCATACAGCCCTTCCGGCGGCACAAAATTATCCGCTTTTTTAAGGTGTCTTTCCGCAGCAATTTTAATAAGCTGGTGGGCAATCTCGCGGATTTTTTCCTTTACTTTGGCTTTTTTGACCTGCCAGGCAACACCGCCCAGCGTATCAAGCTGAATATTGTCGTCATCAGCGCCGTAACGGGACAAGACTTCAATATTTTCAACCGGCACAAAAAGCTTGGCGTCATTGGCATAGAGAATTTTCAGGCAGTCGTGCGGGGCACCGCCGGCGGTGATGTTTTCCAGTCCGAGAAACTTGCCGATACCGTGTTCAATATGAACAACAAGCTCCCCCACGTTGAGCGAACCGATATCGGCGATAAAATCTTTGGAAGAGGCTTTTTTCGGCGCGCGGCGGTTTTGCCTTTCTCCCAGAATATCCTGCTCGGAAATCAGGCACCAGCCGCCCTGCTCTTCCCCGATTGAACGAAAGCCCCGGTTGAGGTTTAACACCGTCATGACAATTTTTTTATGGCGCGCTTTGCTTTCCGTTTCTTTCCAGTCATCGGCAAAAGTCACATCGTCAATGCCGTGTTCGCTCATCAGGGAAAACAGCCTCTCGCGCGAACCTTCGGAGTAGCAGCAGATGACTCGTCTGAGTTTTTTGTTTTCATTCAGATAATTTTTCAGTTCGGCATAGACTTCCGAAGCATTGACATTCTTGGCATGGGAAAAATCGCGACCAGGCAAAACGCCGACATTCAGCGTATCCACATCATTTCCGGGCGTGCTGAGGTTGGTGAAATAAACCGCGTTGCGCTGCCTGAGAATTTCTGCCAGGCGGGCATTGTCCAAATACAGAAGTTCCGGCTTGACCGGCCGGTAAGTATCGACTTCCGTGGCGGATTTGACGCCCAGCGCCTCGAGGCGGGCATGAAAATAATCGGCAATGCTGTCAGCTTTGGCCTGTGCCGCGTCAAAGACATTTTTGCCGACAATGACTTTGGCCATGGGCATATAATCAAACAGGGACGGCAGGTTGTCTTCATAAAAAAACGGCAGCCAGTTTTCCATCCCCATGTATTTCTGCCCAGCGGAAACAGCCTCATAAAGTTCGTCTTTCTGGCAGTCCGCGCCGAAAGCTTCGCGATATTTGGCGCGAAAGGTTTTGACGGTATTGTTGTCGACAACGACTTCGTTCATAACCTGAAAACAATAGCTTTTCAGTTCACCGGTGGTTCGCTGGGTCATGACGTCAAAAGTGCGGATTTTCTCCACCTCTTCGTCAAACAAATCAATGCGCAGCGGCTCTTTGGTCCCGACCGGAAAAATGTCGATAATATCGCCGCGGACGGCATATTCTCCCGGTTCATAGACCTGTTCAACCCGGTTATAACCGTTGATGACGGCATAATGGATAAAGTTGTTGAAGTCGAGCTTGCCACCGGTTTTAATCTCGCGGACGGCATTTAAGAATATTTTTTTCGGCGGCAGCTTCTGCAAAACTGCGCCAACGCTCGCCACCACCACCCGAGGCTTTTTGCTCTCCGGAATTTCAGCCAAGGCGGCAAGCGTCGAAATCCGCTCGGCCACAATATTGACATTCGGCGACACACGGTCATAAGGCACCGTATCCCAGGCCGGAAATTTCAACACTTCAATTTCGGGATTCAAATGCGACAAAATGTCGGCAGTACGCTCCAAAGACACGCCGTCGCTGGCAATATACAAAATATCCTGCTTCAGGCTTTCAGCAAAAGATTTGAGCAAAAAAGCCTCATAGCCGTCTGCAACAGAGGAAATGGTATAATTACCGAGTTTGGCAATATCTATATACATTGTTTATATTCTTAGCTGTTTACATCTTTTAATAAAATATATAGAATAGGCACGAATGGCAACTATTTTCTTTAATAATTTTCGTTGAAAGCAGAGTTTTCCATGCGGCCGCAGATTTTGTTTCCCTTATTTACCGATATCGCTTCCCTCAAAGGCATCGGCGCCAAGTATGAAAAGCTGGTCATTAAGCTTTGCGGCGACAAAGTGGCCGATATGCTGTGGCATTTGCCATACAGCCTGGTTGACCGCACTTATCAGCCCAAAATCGCCGCGGCGGCAGACGGCCGTGTGGCAACGATTAAAGCCCGGGTTGTCGAGCATGTCCCACAGAAGACAAAAAAGCAGCCATACAAGGTGATTGTCGAAGATGACAGCGGACAGATGATTATCAACTTTTTCAAAGTTTACGGCGACTCCATCGCAAAAAATCTTCCGGTCAGCGCCATACGCGTTATCAGCGGCAAGGTGGAAAGTTTCAACGGAATGAAGCAGATGACGCATCCTGATTACATTGCCCGCCCGGAAGACGCCGAAAAAATCGCCGTCATTGAACCGGTTTATCCACTGACTGCCGGAATTACCAACAGGATGGCCGGAAGGCTGGCGCGGGAAGCTCTGGCGCGTGTGGCGGATTTTCCGGAATGGCTGGAGCCGAATTTTCAGAAACAACAGCAGTTTCCCGCTTTTCGGGAGGCTTTGATACGGGCGCATTTTCCCAAGACCATGGCAGATATAGAACCCGGCTCTCTCTGCCGCAGCCGGCTGGCTTATGATGAACTGCTGGCCAATCAGCTGGCTTTGGCAATCGTCAGACAAAAGGTCAGAAAACAGCCGGGGCGGATTTTGCAGGGTGACGGGCATTTGCGGCAGCAGGTTCTGGACAACCTCGGTTTTGACCTGACTGGTGCGCAAAAAAGGGTTTTGGAAGAAATTAACGGCGATATGGCTTCATCTTTTAGAATGCTCCGGCTGTTGCAAGGCGATGTCGGCTCGGGAAAAACCGTCGTTGCGTTGCTGACTATGCTGAATGCTGTGGAATGCGGTGCACAGGCAGCGATTATGGCGCCGACGGAAATTCTTGCCAAGCAGCATTTGGAAACTATCCGGCCGTTATGCGAAAAAATCGGCATTCGCGCCGAATTGCTGACCGGACGGGTGAAAGGCAAAGGGCGCAAGCAAATTCTGGACGACTTGGCCGCCGGAGAAATCGACATTATTATCGGCACGCATGCTTTGTTTGTTGACGGCGTTACCTTTAAAGACCTGGCTTATATCGTGGTGGACGAGCAGCACCGTTTTGGCGTGCAACAGCGGCTCAGCCTTTCAAGCAAGGGAAACAACGCCGACGTTCTGGTAATGACGGCAACCCCTATTCCGCGGACGCTGGTTTTGACGGCATACGGCGATATGGAATATTCAAAAATCGACGAAGTGCCGGCCGGGCGCAAACCGGTTGACACGCGGGTCGTACCGTTGTCCAAAATACAGGATGTCGTTGCCGGGCTGAAGCGAAAGCTGGATGAAGGCTGCCGCGCCTATTGGGTATGCCCGCTGGTGGAAGAATCAGAAAAAACGGATTTGGCCGCCGCAGAAGAACGCTTTGCATCGCTGCAAAAAATTTTCGGGCGAAAAACCGGCATGGTTCACGGCCGGATGAAGGAAGCAGAAAAAGACGCGGTGATGGAACAATTTAAGCGCGGCGACATAAGTCTGTTGGTCGCCACAACGGTTATTGAAGTCGGGGTTAACGTGCCGGAAGCGACCATAATGGTCATAGAACAGGCGGAACGTTTCGGCCTGGCTCAGCTGCACCAGCTGCGCGGACGGATTAAGCGCGGTTTTCAGGCTTCCAACTGCATTCTGATGTATGGCTATCCGTTGTCGGAAACATCACGGTCGCGCCTGGACATCATGCGCCGCACCGAAGACGGTTTTGAAATTGCAGAAAAAGATTTGGAACTACGCGGCGGCGGCGAGGTTCTCGGCAACAGGCAATCCGGTTTCAGCGAATTTAAAATTGCCGACATGGGCGTTCACAAAGACTTGCTTTACACCGCCAATAAAGACGCCAAAATGATTGTGGAAACAGATAACACCCTCGCCTCTCCGCGCGGGCAGGCTCTGCGGGTTTTGCTGTATCTGTTTGAAAGGGACGATGCTGTCCGCACCTATCTGGCCGGGTAAGCAGTACTTATCTCTGCAGTAACATAAACCCCGGCCAAAATAGTAATAAAAAATAAATTTTTCACTTGTTTTTTAAACTTTATGATAGAGAATAGGAATATATAAATCTCATTAAGAGTGAAAATAAATGAATAATTATACCGAACCGCCCTTCTCCGGGCCATTTTCTGAACTGCCATCATCTTTAAAATATTTAGGTGTCTCTCCTGATGCGGTCAAATTAAAGTTTCTTTTTTTTCAATTTTATCCTGATATTTTTACGCTTTTTCGTTCGTTTGTTTTTAACAAGATACAATAATAAAAGGAAATAATATGTTCTCAAAAATTTTTACTGAAATTAGAAACAACAAACTATTCATTCTTAGCATGATTGTCGCTTTTGGAATATGTATCGGCGGATATCTACTTGATCAATCAAGTATTCAACTTATATACTATTTTATTTTTGTTTTTATTCTAATAAAAATTATCAAAAAGATAAATTTTCCCCATAGCATAAACATTCTGTTGGTTATTTTACTTTATATTTTTAGCATTTTGTTATCTAATATAAAAAAATATTATTTTTTTATAACTTATGATAATTTTTTATTCGCGCTCATATGTTTACTAACAGAGTTAATGTTTTTTAAAATTTATATAAAACAAAATATTGTAAATTATTTAGTTAAACTTTCCTATATATTTATTGTTAATATTCTTTTGATAACTTTTTTATCTTTACTGTGTTTTGATGGATGTTCTTCAAATGATATCATGTTAAAGTATAATAACTTTATAAAATACATTATAAAATTTTCACATACGACTATTCAAATTAACATTATATTTTTATCTATTGTTTTTTTAAAACGCCTCTACTTAAGAATTATAACATTTAGTAAGCAAAATTAAAATGCTGATATATTTTATATATTAATTAACGTTGTTTTAATTTAGGAGAAAAAAAACATGACAACTTACGAGCTACGCGTACATTCCAGAGATGTAAAAATAAACGAAAATTTAGGCAGCATTGGAAAACATACCGGATATGATTTAATTATCACTGATGATAATGGAAAGAAAACTATACAATCAATTGACTTATATAACAACAATGAAAAAATAAATTTCAATTTTTTATCATGCTCTGCCGAAAATTATCTTTTAGAAAATGGTTCCCATATTATCTGGGGAACACAAACATTTCAAAACAACCAAGTTAAAAATACTACATCTCAATACCTTAACGACTATAGCGCTGAAGCAAAAATTATACTATCTGGAAATAACGCTTTAGAAGCATTTCAAAAAATTAAATTAAACGCAACAATATTAAACCTTTATTCTGATAGTCTTACATATGACATCCTAAAAAGGAATTGTAACACATCTACTCAATATTTCAGCGACTTGTATTTAAATGGTCTGGATGTATTCAATGACCTCCCGGGACATTATCAGGGAAAAGATTCAAATTTTAATGACTATATATTAGATGACGGGCAACCTGTCGGTTTGACAAATTATTATATAGATATGAGTTCCAGTTTAGCTGAAGCCATCTACAGCGGTATGCCTGAGGGATTTGATATGAATAATATCAATATTGAAAAACTTGAAAACGGCGAGCTGTTTATTTCTGATGGGACTCAGGGATATGAAACAAGGTATTACCCAACGGATACATCTATTTACAATGAAAAAGACGGTATGTTTATTGTTTCTTCACACATTTCTACATCTATCAGCAATACTGCTGATAGATGTATAATTTATTGTGGAGGTGGAAATGACACTATTTCCGTCACTGGAAATAGTAATAGAATCTTTGGAAGCGGCGGAAATGATACTATTACAGTTAAGGGAAACTTCAATCAAATAACCGGAGGCAGTAGTACTGATAATATTCAGGTCGAAGGAGATAACAATATCATTTTATGGTCTCCAGGCAATGGAATGGATACAATTTCATCTAAAGGCCAGAACAAAATAAAATTCGGTGGCGGTATTACTGCTGATAACATCAAAATTTATACACTATGGCATGATAATATTCAGGTTGTTATCAATGATAACCCTGCTTTAGGCTTTGTCATTAATGGTTTTCTAAGTGAAAGCGGACATATTTCTGAATTTTTGTTTTCTGATGGGAGTAGTCTGGATTTGACTAATACAGGCGCTATTTTTACACCCGATACTCTTTCCGGACAAAGAGCCTCATCGTACAATGATGTCCTTTTAGGGGATGATGCTGATAATTATATGTGCGCAATGAGCGGTAATGATATTCTTTCCGGCGGTAAAGGCAATGATGACTTATTCGGAGATGAAGGCGATGACACATATATCTGGAATTTGGGAGACGGTTTAGACACTATTCAAGACAGCTGGGGAAAATCCATTATTCAATTCGGCGAGGGCATTTCTCCGGCAGATGTTACAATCCGCAGCAATGACGGGGCTGTCGAACTTCTGGTCAATAATGATGTTACTCAGGGGATTAGAATTTCAACCCGTTACGATTTACAACGTGATGAAAGTCCATACGAAGTTCATTTTAAAAACGGCACAATAATGAATCTGACCAATGTCGGCTTGACTTTCACACAAACAGACGAAGCTGAAAAGATTACCGGAACAGATTTTGACGACATAATTTACGCTAACGGCGGAAACGACATTGTTCATGGCGGTGCCGGTGATGACTGGATTGTCAGTGATTTAGATAATGCAAAAGATGAAAGCTGGACACATGAATTATATGGTGATGAGGGCAATGATTATCTGCAAGGAAGTATCGGCAAAGATACTTTAGTCGGCGGAACAGGAGATGACTCTCTGCAAGGGCAAGCTGGAGACGATACATATATTTATAATCTCGGCGATGGTTTTGATACAATCATTGAAGATGGCGGAAACGATACAATTACTTTTGGCCAAGGCATAACATTAGAAGATTTGACTTTCCGCAAAAGCGGTACAGATTTGATTATAAATATTAACGGCGACAGTTCTCAGGGAATCAATATATTTAATCATGCCTTAATGCGCAACGATTCATTAACTGAATATAATGTTGAGAGCATTCGTTTTGCGGATGGCAGCACGCTGAATATCAGTAATGCCGATCAGCTGATTCAAGCGATGAACAGCTTCAGCGTCAGCAATTCGGCTTCAACGGATACTCTGTCCAATCCGACTGAGGATGTCAGTGATATGTATTCTCTGGCAGCCAATTCAGATTTGACCCGAAAAGCAAGCTAAAGGAGGAAGTATAAAAAAACAGGCGGTTTCGGTTGGGAAACGGCCTGTTTTTCTGACTTGATTAAATTGTCAATTCTCCGCGATAAACATAACTGCGTTTGTCTTCGCTTTTTTCTTCATAAACCAAGTGCAGCAATTCATGTATTGAAATTACCAGGCAATCGACCTTGTGATTACAGGGCAAAATCAAGCGATGTCTGAACGGCTGCAAATTTCTTTGGCGGATTTCTTCGGCATATTCCGGGAATAAACCGAGCATTAATTCTTGCTGATTATCCATAACAAAATTATTTTTTAGGTTTAACATAATGATAAAAATATACCCGGAGGTTAGCTCCGGGCGGCATATTTGTCAAACAAAAAATGAAAAGCGGCTATCTTCCCCCGCTCCGGATATAGTTATAAGCTTGCAGGGAGGCAAATTTATCCGCCGTCACGACTTTTGTTTTTTCACCCTCCAGTATCCGGCGAGCCGAGAGGCCGATAAGATAAGACACGGCCTGCGTCCGATCCATTGCGGCCAATTTCCGCGCCAGTTCCTTTTCGCGGATTTTGTTCATATTGATAACGTATCCCCGCCCTTTGACCGAATATTTGCTTTCAGAATTAAAACTGATAAAATTTCCGCCTTCATAGGTAACCGTATGGTTGCCGCTTGACGTTTTGGCACCGTTGGCATTGTTTCTCTTAACCTGCATGACGACAATGTCCCCTTTTTGCAGGAGTTCGGGACGCAGAGCCCGCTCATAACGGATACAATCAGGATGAGACTTTTTGACATTTTCAACAAAGTTGCTGCAGAGTGCGGGATTTTCCAGGTTATTGAGAAAATCTTCCATATAATCCGGGCTGGTTTGTTTCAAGACATGGACAACCGCAATATTGCAATAGTTGATGTTGCCAAACAATTTGCGCGCATAAGGCCGTCCTTTGCTTTTTATCTCATTATACTGTTTATTCAGCCCGTCGACAAATTCGGCGTTGGCATCATTTATAACTTCTTTAACAGCCGTATTTATATCAAAATGGCTGATAATGGTTGAAAATATGCGCCGGCTGTCGTTCATCTCCGAAATATCCGCCGTTACCGCTGCAACTTCCCCGTCGACAAAACTGCCGCCGGACGCAGCCGCCGGGGCACAGGCAAAGGCCGGGATAGACGCATAAGCCAGCATTTTGGCGGCAACGGTGTTCAACTGTGCCTTACGGCGGTAATTTCTGATTTTTCTAATCTGTTTATAGCGTTTGATTCTCGCTATTTTCGCCTTTCTGGCTTCCTCTTCCGCCGTCATTTTTTTGTTTCCTTCTCCTGCTTCCCGGTTATAGATATGTATACATAAAAAGTTATCAACTCTTGTTCACAAGAAATTGAAAATTAACTTTACATTTATATGAAATTGTCTGTAAATTATCATAAATTTACTTAAAAATTCATTAAGAAACGAAGAAAGATGAAACATATCAACAAGTTTTTTATTTTTGCTTTAAGTGCGGTTCTTTCCGCCTGCTCCTCCAACCGGCAACCTGTTCGCCCGGAGATTGTTCCGGCAGTGGAAGTCAAAAAACCAGTCACCCATTCCCTGGGCATTATCGGAGAATCCGAACCGATTTATTTCATGCCGATGTCCATGCCTTTTCAGGCGCGCATTGACACAGGTGCGGAGATGTCGTCAATTGATGCCAAAAACATCAAAAAATTTGAACGTGACGGGGAAAAGTGGGTTTCTTTCGACCTCGTCAACCGCAAAAACGGCGAGCGTCACCATTTTGAAAAGAAAATCAAAAAAATCGTCGACATTAAACGTATTAATGAGCATGAAAAGCGCTATGCTGTTGAAATGGACGTCAAATTCGGCAAAGAAGTCATTACCGGCGTGCGTTTTACGCTTGCCGACCGCGAAAAATTTGAATACCAAGCACTTATCGGCCGTAATATCCTAACCGGAAGAGCTATTGTCGATACGGCTTTATCCAATACCTTAAACTAAACTTTACCCAGCAGAAGGACGCCAGATGATATACAGATTAAAAAGATTATTTACGGTTCGGTTCATTTTGACCCTGATGCTTCTGGCATCAATCGCCTATGCCGGGTACAGCGCCTATTATAAAGTAGAATACTGGGGCTTCAGCTTTGCGCCAAAAAGCAAAACAAACGTCTGGACGGTGGAAGCAAACATTCAATATGAAGCTGACGGTAACCCGGTAAAAATCTCTCTGGCAACGCCTGAAAGCAGTGACGAATTTAAAGTTCTGGATGAAGATATTGTCGCCGCGGGGTATAAATCAAGCAAAAAAAACGGGCGGCTGATTTTGACCTCTGAAGGCAGGGAGGGACTGCAAAATGTTTATTACCGCATTTTGCTGTTTGACAACGAATCTGCCAAAGGCAAAGTTAAGGCGCCCGCGCCGCAAGCTCCCGAAAAACCGGTTTACAGCGAACAAACGGAAGCCATTGTCGAAGAGCTTCTGACACTGGCGCAAAAGCAGCCGGGAGATTTGCCGCAGCAGCTTATCCGCCTGTTTAACCAGGTTCCGCCCGAGCCGACGGTGGTTGCTTTTCTGCCGATGAAAAAAACACCGAAAGACACGGCTGAAACCATTGAGCGGATTTTGGCCTACAAGGGCATTCCGTCACGACTGGCCAGAGGCATCAAACTGGCGGAAGACAAGAAAGCCTTTGCGCCGGATTTGATGCTTGAGGCCTATATCGGCAAGCGCTGGAAGCTTTATAATCTGACAACAGGCCAAATCGGGCTGCCGGCTGATTTTATTATTTTTCAACGCGGCGGAAATTCTTTGCTGGATTTGGAAGGAGGCTCGGATTCAACGGTTAAGTTCTCTGTTTTGAAGTCCGTCACTTCCTCATTCAGCCTGGCAGGAAAGAGAGCCAAGCTGGCCGATGACGGCAAAAGCTTTGAAAGTTCTATTTACAACCTGCCGGTTGACGAACAAAACACGATTAAGTGGCTGATGATTTTTCCGCTGGCTATTCTGATTATTGCTTTTGTCAGAAACGTTATCGGCCTGCAAACTATGGGAACGTTTACGCCGATGCTGCTGGCTATGGCGCTGGTCAAAACCGGGCTTATCCCCGGCTTGGTCTGCTTTACGATTATTATTGCCATCGGGCTGGCCATCCGCGCTCTGTTTTCAAAGCTGAATCTGCTTCTTGTTCCGAGAATCTCTGCCGTGGTTATCTGCGTTATTTTGATTATTCAGGCGATGACGGTTTACGGTTATAATCTCAATACCAACATTACGGCATCGGCAGCGTCATTCCCGATTATCATTATGGCTTGGGTTATTGAGCGCGCGTCAATAACCTGGGAAGAGGAAGGTCCGTTTAATGCCGGGCGGCAGGTCATTTTCAGCCTGATTGCCGCCATTCTAACTTATTTCATTATATGCAACGAAACAATCCGCTACATTATGTTTGCCTTTAACGAGTTGAATCTGGTGATTTTGTTCCTGGTAATGCTGCTCGGCACTTATACCGGATACCGTCTGACCGAACTGAAGCGTTTCCGGCCGCTGGTAAAATAAGGAGCGTTTCAAATGTTCAAATGGCTCTCAAAATATTTTGCCTCGCCCGCCGAACTACGTAAAGCCGGCATCCTCGGAATGAACAGCCGCAATTTCAAGTTCATCGCCAAGCAAAACAAAAGGCGTCTTTATCCTCTGGTGGACGACAAAGTGCAAACCAAGGCTCTGGCGTTGCAATACGGCATTAACACGCCGCGGCTTATTGGTACAATTGATTATCAACATGAAGTCGACAGGCTGCCGCTTTTGGTTAAAGATTGGCCGTCTTTTGTCATTAAACCGGCGCATGGCAGTGGCGGCAAAGGCGTTTTGGTCATCAAAAGCCATGACGGAGAAACATTTGTCACACCGTCCGGGCGCGGCCTGACTTACAAAGAAGTTTACCAGCATATTTCCAACACTCTGAGCGGCCTGTACAGTTTAGGCGGACAATATGACACAGCGGTTATTGAAGAAATGGTCAATTTCAGCCATATTTTTGACAGCTACAGCTATCAGGGAATTCCCGACGTCAGGATTATTGTTTACAAAGGATATCCGGTTATGGCAATGACCCGGCTGGCGACGGCGGCGTCCGGCGGACGCGCCAACCTGCACCAAGGCGCAGTCGGGGTCGGCCTTGACATCAAAACAGGTAAAACGCTGAAGGCTGTTATGCGTAATATGCCGATTACGCATCATCCCGACACAAACGCCGATTTGTCAAAAATTGAAGTTCCGTTCTGGCGCGAACATCTGCTTATCGGCGCCAAGGCTTATGAAATGACCGGACTGGGGTATCTCGGCGCGGATATTGTCCTTGATGCCAACAAAGGGCCGATGATGCTGGAGCTGAACGCCCGTCCGGGGCTGGCGGTGCAGATTGCCAACGGCTTGGGGCTTGGAAAAGTTTTGAAAAAAGTCGACAAGTATTATCCCAAAAGGCTTTCTGCCGAGGAACGAGTTGATTATCTTTTGACCGGGCAAAAAACGGAAAAGAAAAAATAATTTTCAAACCTTAGTGCATTTTTAATTTTCACTTCCTATATTAGTTTACAGGTAAATATAAGTTTGTGAGGATTAACATGAAAGCTGTAAAAAAAACTGCTTCTGCAAAGAAAGAAGAAACGCCCAAGCTGGCCAAGGCCCAGACTAAATCTTTGGGCAAGAGCGAAACAAAAGGCCTGAAAGCGTCTGAAACGAAAAAACTTTCAGTCAGCCCGGCCCGCGCCAAGAAAATCAAACATTCCTATACGGTTAAAGACGCCGAAAATGCTCTATTGCTGAAACTCAAAGACGGTGACGTCGTTATTGAAATGTTTCCGGATGCGGCACCAAACCATGTTGCCCGCATTAAGGAACTCGTCCGCGCCGGTTTTTACAACGGTTTGAAGTTTCACCGCGTTATTGACGGTTTTATGGCGCAGACAGGTTGTCCTTACGGCAATGGAACCGGCGGTTCGGGCAGAAAACTCAAAGCAGAATTTAACACCCACCCGCATAAGCGCGGCACTGTTTCCATGGCACGCTCCATGTTTCCGGACTCCGCAGACAGCCAGTTTTTCATTTGTTTTGCAGACTGTGACTGGCTGAACGGCCAATATACCGTTTGGGGCGAAGTTACTTCCGGTATGGAACATGTTGACAATATCAAAAAAGGCAGCGGCGGAAACGGCGAAGTTTCCAATCCTGATGAAATCATCAGCCTGGAAGTCATTGCCGACATTGGTTAACTTAAGGAAAAGCGGGGAGATTTCCCCGCTTTGTTTTACTTACAGGTATAATAATACGAAGTTGTTTCATTAAGAAGTTTAGAATATATGATAGGATAGGCATCTTCCTCTTTAAGGCTTTCATAATCTTTATGAATAGAGTGTCCGCCTATCCAGCTTTCAATTACAGGATATCCGGCAGGACAGTTAGCATCATAACACTCCTTCTTGCTGGCGTAAATATAACCGCTTTTCTCTTCTCTGTCTGCGCCATGAACTATTGCTGTCCAACCGACTGCAGGATCTTTTGACCAGCAAACTGTTCTATAATCCTTGGTTACCCGGTATCCTTTTTGTTCATCTCCATAGCAGGAACAATAGAAATACGGAACAGATTCATAACATGGAAGTTGTATTGTACAGGGAGACTTGCATTTTAATCTTGTTCCGCCACAACCATCTGAAACTACTTCCGTACCATACTGGCAAAAACTGTCATCCGGTCGCGGCGTACAGGCGGCACATACTTTCCTCGTTCCGCCACAGGTGTCATCACCTGATTCCGTACCATAGGTACAACCTGTTTCATCAGGAAGTTTTTTACATTCTGCCGCGCTGGTATCAATATTAAACTCAATCACCGGGCGAACAACGGTAGCTGAACTCTGGCCTTTTCCTCTTAGAGATAAACCGCTCCCCTCCGAATAGACGTAGAAAATATGCATGAAAGTCTTATCGCTTTCCGTTGAAGACCAAATCTGGTTACGATTGTTTTGCAATACTTCGCCACCAAGTTTTTGTATTGCCGCATCTATTATTTTTCTGTTTTCATAAGTGCTGTGCAATACGCCTGCCGCCGGCAAACACCATTGGCCTTTGGTTGATGCAGCCGCAGACGGCGCATAAGTTTTGGCAGACCAAGGCGCCGGATATTTCTGGCTGTCGCCATTCATCATTGCCTTAACCGTGTTGGAACAACTGCCAAAATCATTCCAGGCATCTTTATAATTTGGTAATTGCGGAACACCCGTTGCTTTTTCTTCGGTTGACCAGACTATTGACTGAGCTGTCGGACTGGGAGTCATAGCCTGTCCGTTACCTTTATCATCCAGATAGACGACGACGGCAATCGGTGTTTTGCCGCTTTCGACATTTTCCGTGCAGCTCATATCGCTGTTCAGTATCCAGCCGATCTGACACTTCTTGTCCGGACAATGCCACTTTTCGCCGAACGGGCATTTCAAACCGTCGGTACAGGATTTGTCTTCCGTATATCCCAAATTATTGCAGTCTTCCTCGGCAATGCACACTTCCGCTCCGGCCGTCCCCGCATAGAAAGGAACCGTCAGCAAAACAGAACTCATCAAAAACATTCTTCTCATCGCTTTTCTCCTTTCCTAAAACTCTATTACCGGACGAACGCTATAGCTGCTGTAATTGGTACCTTTACTGAAGCTGCACAGGCCGACGCCAGAGCCTATACAGAAGTGCCACGCGCGGTAGTTATTATACTCGGACGACGACCAGATACTTTCATTACTGTCTGTAAGTTGTGGACCGCCAAGCTTGGATATGGTGTTATTAATAGCGTTCAAGTTAGTATATAAACTATTTAACATACCCGGTGCCGGCAAACACCATTTGCCCTTCGTAGCAGGAGCCGCACTCGGTGCATAGTTTACAGCTGCCCACGCCGCAGGATATTCACTGCTGTTACCTTTCTGTATGATTTCTTGTGTATTGGCACAGGCATCAAAATTTTTAATAGCAACTGACCAATCTGTTGTTGTGCCAATACCAGTTGTAATACTTTCACTCGACCACATAATACCTTTCTGTAGCGGGCTGGCAGTCATAGCGTAACCGCAGTTATCTTTAATCGCAACCACAACCCCAATCGGCGTTTTGCCGCTGACTTTGTTGTCTGAACAACTGGCGTCGCTGTTTAATATTTGCCCGATTTTGCAGTTCTTCGCCGCACCGCTGCAACTGCCCAAGACATCCGTACACTTTCCGTCTTTCCAGACCTGCCCGTCCTTACAGCGCAGCGGGCAATACCAGGTTTCGCCGAACGGGCATTTCACCCCCTGCTCGGGACAGGGCGCTTCCTTATACCCTAAAGCCCGGCAGTCCTGCGTCGGCTTGCATTCTCCCAAAGCCAATGCCGGAGAAAACATCACCCCGCATAGAAGATAAAGTAAAAACTTATTATTAATCATAACCAACCCCTCCGGCATTCGTTAATTCTTCAAATGCGGATTTGATACCTTATTGTGTTGTGTTAGATTTTTGTGCTATGAAACAGAAGTAAAATGTATTTAAAACACCAAAATTCCGGTTTATTGAAAATAAATCGGTTCCGTACATATTAGTATGTTATTGTACGCTGATATCACCATAATACACACAACCCCTGTTCTAGTCAGGCATCAAATCCACACAATTTTATAATACAATAAAACCCAGAATATTACAAGCATTAATTAAAGTTTAAGGTGAGAAAAATGACAAATTAATTACCGGGAAAATAAATTTCCCGGTAATACTTATGCGGTGTTTCCCCTTTCTATTTACATTTTGCTACTGGATTCAGGAGACAGTCATTGCAAGCCATTTCTCCATAGTATGTATCTCCCATATGGTATCTACAGGTAGATTCACTGTGTTCCCAGCCATATTCTCCGGCAATCCAGACCTCTTCCCTCCATGAAACTTCTGATTTTTTCACTTTTCCGTTTGAACAGGTACAGGTCACGCTATATGTCGGTTTCAGGTATCTGTTTCCGTCTTTGGCTATGGCACATGGTTCGTAGTCCGGATAATAAAGTTTGTAATTCGGGTAATATTCCGCTTTACAGGTTGTTGTCACTTTTTCGCATTTGTAACAAATATTTCCCTGACCGTCCTTCCCGTCTTCGACAAGAACCTCTCCTGACGCACAGGTCGGTTTAACGGCACAGCTTGAGGAAAGGTCGTCAACGCAGAAGACATAGTTCGAATCGAACGGGCATTTCAGGAACTTACCTACACAGGTAACATTCATCCGGTAGCCCAAATCCTTACAGTTCTGCGGCAAAGAACACCATTCCGTTCCGCTGCAGGTACATTTGCCAAGGGTACTGTTCCAGACATAACCGTCTATACATTTACAGCTGTTATACTTTCCGCCGCAGACCGACGCTCCCGGCTGTTCGTTCATTCCGGTACAGGTATATTTATAACTGTCGGCACAGCAGCTCTTTTCTTTATAACACGCCGATCCATAGTCTGTTGTGGCCGAATCATAACACTTGCCGCTGCCGGGCTTGGTTTTGGTGTAGCCTGTCGGGCAGTTGTCATTATAACTCTGAAAACACGGTTTGTTACATTTGGTATAACCGACAATTTTGTTCTTCATACCGTTCGTTTCTTCCGGAGCTTCCAAAGTTCCCGTTGCGCAGATGTTTTCAACTTCTTTATAACAAGCGTCGCCACATTCTGTTTTATAGCTTGATGTCTGATTACAAACACCTTTTTCAAGCGAGTATCCTTTGGGGCACTCGTTACTGCACTGAACACAGCGATAACAGGTTTGACAGTTCGGCGTCATAACATCTTTGGTCAGCATTCCGGAACCGCATTTTTTTGCCTGATATCCTGACGGGCAGGTTTCGGTACATTCACAGCGCGAGAAATATCTGTTGTCATAAGGACAGAAATCCCGGGGGCTGCGCCCCGCAGAACAACTTGTCAGGTTAAATCCCAAAGAGTGGCATTTGGCAACGGGATCGTCTTCGTACTTTTCTTCATTGCCGCCGTCTAAATCTTCACCATTGCTGAACAGGTTGCCGCGGCATTTTCCGTTATCGGTGATGAAACACACCGAAGCGACCCGTTCTCCGGCCAATGGAGAAAGGTTTATTTCCAGAGCGGCCGTATTTGAAAGGTTTTCATCAACGTTCACACCAGTCTTTGCATAAATTGAAATTTGATTTTGCGGAAGGCTGTCTGCCTGTACAGAAACTGCCGATGCCGCTAATACGCAGACACACAGCATCAGGCAACGCCAAATGCTCTTCACCATGGTACACCTCACACATAATTCTGCCCTGACGGACAGATAACATCTACACACATTTATATTTTGACATAAAATTGCAAACTATTCAACAGATAAACGCATGGTTTTCAAATTTTTTGTTGCATTTTGAGGTTATAAAGGCTAAAAAAAGCATGTTTTTATTATCATTATGTTCAACTAAGTATTATGTTTATGACAAGCAAAGATTTAGAAAGATTATCTCAGGATGACTTATTGAAATTACAACGTGATTATTATGAAAAGTGGGAAAACTATCGCCGGCTGGCGCTTATCCCCCAAAACAAGGCCTATTATTCAAAAAAGATTTTGGAATGCAACCATTGTCTGGCTTTGATTAACGGATTTATATCCCGGGCTTAAAAAAATCCCTTTCAGTTTTTACTGAAAGGGATTTTCCTTTTCTAACGCTTTACATCCTGTAACAGCGGACGCCCGCGTTCTATGGCGCGTTTGCGAATCTTACGGCGGAGGATATTTTCCTCGTCAAAGATTTCGCCAACCATTGCAAAGAACATCGGCACGAAAATCGTTGCCACAAAGGTCGAAAGAATCATACCGCCAATCATGCCGGTACCGATTGAGTGACGGCTGTTGGCGCCGGCACCGGTACTGACGGCCAAAGGCAGAACGCCGAAAGTAAAGGCCAAAGAGGTCATGACAATCGGACGGAAACGCAATTTTGCCGCCTCAATCGCCGCATCGACATAAGTTAGCCCTTCCTGAACCTTCATCACCGCAAACTCCACAATCAAAATGGCATTTTTTGCGGCCAAACCGATTAAGGTAACCAGACCAACCTGGAAGTACAAATCGTTATTGATACCGCGCATCCAGGTTGCCAGCAACGCGCCAAAGACGGCAAACGGCACAGACAGAATGACGACAAACGGTAATGACCATTTTTCATATTGCGCCGACAAAATCAAAAAAATCATAATCAAACCAAAGACAAAAGCCTGCGTCGATGTACCGCCGGTTAACTTTTCCTGATAAGCGGAGCCTACCCAGGCCAGCGCATAATCCGTCCCCAAAACCTCTTCGGCCACCTCTTCCATGGCGGCAATTGCTTGGCCGGAACTGTATCCTGGCGCCGGATCACCCAAAACTTTGGCTGCCGGGAAAATATTGAAACGGTTAATCAATTCTGGTCCGGTTACACGCTCAACATGAATTAATGTTGACAGCGGCACCAACTGCCCCTGATTTGATTTGACGTAAACATAACGCAAGTCGTCCGGGGTACGACGGAATTTTGCCTCAGATTGCAATGTTACGCGAAAGTTACGTCCCATGTAGGTGAAGTCATTAACATAAAGGCTGCCGAAAGTGGCCTGCATGACTGAATAAATGGCGTTAATCGGCACATCCAGCGTCCGCGCCTTAACACGGTCAAGGTCAATACGATATTGAGGCGTACCAACAGAAAAAGTCGTTTTAACATTGCTTAGAGCCGGATGCTCCATTGCCCTTGCTATAAATTTGTTGGTTATATCCATTAATTCTGCGGAACTCTTTCCGACACGATTTTGAATATAGCCTTCAAAACCTCCGGTCATACTCATCCCCATAATCGGCGGCATGCTGAACGCGTAGCCGATACCTTCTGGCCGGCTCATACCCATGCGGGTGAAAACCTGAGCCAAGACTTCCGCCGACTGGTTCGGTTCCCGACGCTGTTTCCAGTCTTTCAAAGTGATAAAGCTAATTCCTGAATAAGTATTTTGACTTGAAGACAGCAAGTTAAATCCATTAATAGTCATAACACTGTCAACATTGGAATCTTCTTTGACCATTGCCGAAATCTTATCGGTAAAAGCTGTTGTTCGCGAAAGAGAAGAAGCCGGAGGCATATCGTACGCCATAAGCAGGTTTCCCATGTCTTCATTCGGCACCAAACCGGTCGGAATAACTTTAAAGAAGTGCATAATTCCAAATAAAATAGCAACAAAGAAAACCAATGCGGTTTTACGATAGTTTAACATCAATCGGACGGCGGCCAAATAAAGATTGGTCACACCGTCAAAAAAACGGTCAAACCAAAGGAAAAAGCCGTTAGGTTCCTTTTTGCCATGCTCTTTTTTAATCAGCAAAGCACAAAGCGACGGTGTCAGGGTTAAGGCAACAAGAGCCGAAATCAACACCGAAACGGCAATAGTCACGGAAAACTGCTTATACATGACACCGGTCATACCGCCGAGAAAAGCAATCGGCAAAAATACCGAAGACAAAACCAGCGCAACGGCAACAACCGGACCGGACACTTCCTGCATAGCCTTGACTGCCGCCTGTTTGGGATTCAGCCCCTCCTCGCTCATCAGACGCTCGACGTTTTCCAAAACGATAATCGCGTCATCGACCACGATGCCGATTGCCAAAATCAAACCAAACAGTGTCAACAGGTTGATTGAAAAACCCAAGACGTACATACCGGCAAAAGCGCCGATAATCGACACTGGCACAGCCAAAATCGGTATCAAAGTCGCGCGGAAATTCTGCAAAAACAGATAAACAACCAAAATAACCAGAATAACTGCTTCAAAGAACGTATGGATAACTTCGTTAATCGATACGTTAACAAACAAGGTCGTGTCATATGGAATATCATAAGTAATGCCATCTGGAAAACTCTTGGACAGTTCTTTCATTTTGTCCTGCACCAGTTCTGCGGTTTCAAGCGCATTGGCACCCGGCTGCAGATAAATACCGAAAGCAACGGCTTTTTCTCCGTTAAACTGAGAATTAACACTATATTCCTGTGCGCCCAGTTCTATACGCGCCACGTCTTTCAGGCGGAGCAAACCTCCCTGATTATCGGTTTTGAGAATGATATCGCCGAACTCTTCCGCATTGACCAGTCGCCCTTTGGTATTTACAGAATAAGTATAGGACTGAGGATTTTCCATCGGTTCCTGACCAAATTGTCCGGCTGCGAATTGGGAATTTTGTTCCTGAATGGCTGAAATGACATCCTGCGGCGTCAGATTGAAATCCGCCAGTTTATCCGGGCTAAGCCAAATACGCATAGAATAATCCTGCGAGGCAAAAAGCGATGCGCTACCGACACCTTTAATACGTTTGATTTCATCCAAAACATTTAACAAGGCATAGTTCGACACATAAACGGTATCATAACGCGGGCTGGTTGATTTCATGGAAATAACTTGCAGCATGGAATTTGACTTTTGTTCTACCGTTACACCATTTTTGGTAACTTCTGACGGAAGTTTCGGCGTGGCGGCCTGAACCTTGTTATTGACGTCGATTGTCGCCTGATCAGGATCTGTACCAATATTGAAAACAACACCGATAGTCAGATAGCCACTGGAAGTAGCGCTAGAATACATATAAATCATATTTTTGACGCCGTTGATTTCCTGTTCAATCGGCGCAGCAACAGTATCAGCCAAAACCTCTGCCGTTGCTCCGGGATACATCGCCGAAATCTGAATTTCTGTTGGCACGATATCCGGGTATTGTTCTATCGGCAGCACTTTCATAGATACAAGTCCGGCCAGCACGATAATCAACGAAATGACCGTTGCAAAAATCGGCCTATCGATAAAAAATTTTGAAAACATGTATTTTTCCCAACAAAAAAATTATTATTAAGCCTCTGCTTCGTCGTCAAGCACGTCAGCCGGTGTCTCTTGCGTTACGATATCCGCTTTTACGGAAACGCCCTGACGGAGTTTCATTAAGTCGCTTATCACGACGACATCACCGGCATGAAGCCCCTCGTCAATAATCCAACCCTGGCCTTTTGTTGTAAAACCGGTTTTGACACTGACCGTTTCAATCGTTCCCCTGTCACTGACTCTGTAGATAAACGCGCCGTTAGCACCCTGCATAACAGCTTCCTCAGGAACAACTATCGCATTCTGTCGAACCAGACCTTCCATTACCAGACGCAAGAATTGTCCCGGGCGCAGACGTCCTTCAGGGTTCGGAAAAACAGCGCGGAGTTTGATTGTTCCGGTGCTTTCGTCAATCGTCGGATTGATGAAGTTAATCTTTCCCGTCAGCGGATAAAACAAATCGTTGCCAAACTTGACCTTGGCGATAATATCCTTACCATTTAAGGGATTGGATATCAATCCTTTATCGGTCATTGCAGTCAAAGATAGAATTTCGCTTTCAGAAGCGGAGAAAATAACATAAATCGGATCGACCTGCGTAATGTTTGTCAGCAGGCCGGCCTCTCCAGTTGCAGAAATAAGACTTCCTTCAGACTGGGCTTCCATGCTGGTAACGCCGCTAATCGGCGCGGTAACAGTCGTATAATCAAGATTTAACTGTGCCTGATCAACTTGAGCCTGAGCAGCCTGAACGGAAGCTTTGGCCGTATCCAGCGCCGCCAGTGAATCATCTCTTGATTTTTCACTGACAACATGCTGTTTGAACAACGTTGAAATACGATCCCAGTCATTTTGCGCAGATTTCAACTGCGCCCGACTTTGCGCCAATTGGGCTTTTGCCTGAGCCAGTGCAACTTTATATGGCGCGGGATCTATTTCAAACAGGACTTCACCTGCTTTGACGGTCGCACCTTCTGTATAATTGCGCTTAAGCAAAATGCCGCCGACACGGGCACGCACCTGAGTTTCTTTGGAGCCTTGGGCACGGGCGGCATATTCAAAGCTCAAAGGGACATTGTGCGGCTCGACCCGCATGGCTTTCACCGTCATAGTTTGAGACTGAGAAGCATTTCTATCATCTTCATTTTTACATGCAGAAATCAGTAAAAGCCCCGTCAGCCCTGCCAAAATACTCTTCCTAAAAAACATTTTTCTTTTCCTTTTACTTAAACTGTCTAGCTATAAACTACTATAATATTTATAAATTTCCATATTTTTTTACAAATAAATTTATTTGTGGATATCAAAGTAGGTAAAAAGTTCTATCTGGCCAGAAAACAAAACGCACCGCAGGAAGCCGTTTTTACCAAAAGGGAAAAAGGGCTGGCTGTCCTGTTCATTATTATTGCACTGTGGTCCGTTTATGCTTTCAGCCACGGTTTGGTTACTTTAAACTAAGTTTTCCAAAAAAAAGAGGTTGGAAATTCCAACCTCTTTTTTTTACATTACAGAGCTTCACGCACCATAACCTGCCACTTTGCAACATGCTCACGCAAATCAGCATTGACTTCTTCCCTGCCATATTTTACGGCCAGGAACATTTTCAAATACTGAAACGGCGCAGACAAAGGCAAGCGACTGATGCGCACGGGATAATGCTTTTCAAGATAGGCCGCCGCTTTCAGCGTTTCTTCGGAAGGAGTGAAATCTAACGGCGCATTAAACTTATTCTGATTAAGCTTAATACGGTTATAGATTGCAGCAACTTCAGACAAAAGCGGCAAACCGTCTGCCAGCCCTTTTCCATTATACAGCTGGGCCATATCCATAATATGCTCATCCGGGCAATAGAAATACGCATTCAAAGGAACCGTTCCGGGAAACTGAACAGTGCTGAAACGCACCGTTCTTTCCAAGCGCAGGCTTAAACGAAGCGTCGGACAGAAGATTATCGGTTCCCGGCTGCCTCCCAGATAATCAATGATTTCCTTAAGATTGGCGCCGGTATTCGTTCCGTGGTCCAGCACTTTTATCCGTCTTGCCCCCAAAAGCGTGCAAACATTTGCCAGTTTCTGCCCTTCCGAACATCCTTTTTCATTCAGATATTTTGAAAGCATCCCTGTTCCGCCGACGCACAGAATTTCCGGTTCATAGCCAAACTGTTTCTTGCAGGCAAAAAATACTTTGCAGGCATAAAACGCAGATACCGGATCATCATCAATGCACACGACATAAAACGGTCGAACCGTTAACTGTCCGTCAACAACACAATCTGTTTTATAACGCAGTTCATTTAAAACTTTGGCTGCACAATTCCATTGCTTTTCATAAAATTTAATATCCATAAAAATTTATATTTAAAGTTAATAATATTATATCGTTTTAATACTAGTTTATTTTAGACAAAAATGCAAGATATTTTTACAAGATAAATTAAAAGGAGGTTTTACCCTCCTTTTTTTCATTTTGATTTGGCTTATTACTCGATGCAGCAGTCAACGGCTTTGCGGACAAAGGCTTTCATCTTTGCCAGAGCGCCGCCTTTGGTTTCTGCCTCAACTGCTTCAGCCGTTTTCTTTTCTGACGCCGGCGTGACGACTGCTGCGGCACGCACCGTCAGTTTCTTGACGTCCTCGACGCTGTCTTTGACCCATTTCATGTCGTCAACGCTCAGCATATTCATGTTTAAGCCCCAGAACAGGCAGTATAATTCATAAGCCTGGTTAAATAAGTCATAGGCAACGTCCTTATGGCCTAAGCTCTGCTGTTTGGTGCCGACTTCCATCAGGCGCATCGAACTCGCCAGCAGGTGTTTCGATATGCACCAAACCTCACCTTCATAACTCGGGATTATCTTCTGCATCAGCTTCTTGCGCGTTTCACGGACGTCTTCAATCAGGTCGTAAAACGAGGTCTTGCCTGTCTTTGCGCCCGAAAACATCAGGTGTTCCTCTATGCTGATGAGATTCATTATGGCAATCGTCAAATCCTGATCCGAAGACAGGTCTTTGGGGTTGACTTTCTTGCTGCTGTCTATCCGCTCAACAAACTCTTTAACGTCTTTGGCTTTTGGCATCTTTTTCTCCTTAAAATCCGGCTAACAGATTATCGGCCGCGGGAACACAAATCGGGTTATAATAAAAATAAGTGCTCAAAGCCAATAATGCAACAACAGGCAAAACAACTTTTTCAAACGGAAAATGCGCATGGCCGCCGTTCCGGGCTTTCATCCACTGATACAGTTTTGACGTGTAGGCAAAGACCAACGCTCCAGCCAAAAAGCTGAAAAGAAACGGATCAAGGTACAAAACGCAAAGCAGCACTTTCGGCTGATAACTCATTTCGCCAAGATACAAAAAGCCGACAGTTCCCAGGCTGACAACCATCAACAGCGCATCACGCCCGGCAAAATGCCAGTTTTTCTTGTCAAAATACTTAATCGCCCAATAGCCGACCAAAGTCAAAAATGCACCGGACCAAACGCCGACAACACTGTCGTCAACACCCAGCTGGCGGGCAATTTCCAAGGAAGCGCCGACGGCTACGGTACAGACGGCACAGGCCGGGTTGGCGTAAGCATGCGTGCTGATTAAAACAGCGGCAAGCAGAAGCAGGGCAAAAGTCATTTCATTTCTCCATCAAACATAATTCACCGTCTATTATTCATTTATCTGATAAAAAATCAACTTATTTATCCGCTTCCTGTTTATTATTCCCGTCAATTTCACCGGTTTCATTTTCTTCAACCTGCTCTGCCGCTTTCATGGTGCGCAGGTAACGGCGCGTCATTTTCAGAGCATTGGCAAATGTCGATGCCGTTGAAATGTCCTTACTGGTAATACCTTCTTTCAGGAAAGCCTCATGCAGGACGCGACGCGGTTGTTTTTTGATATTGGAGAATATAATTTTGGTATTATGCTTCTTCAGTTTTTTTACAAATTCGACAATCAAGTTGGCGCCGGTCGCATCAACAACCGGAACATAGCCCATGCGGAAAATCAAGACTTTCGGCGCCCGGGGCAATGTTTTAAGATAGCTTGACACCTGCGCGGCGGCACCGAAAAACAATGGACCGGACATACGCAGCGACATAACGCCGTCTTCTGACAAAAAGCGGCTCAAATCACGGCCGCCGCCCGTATTTTCAAGAACGGCGTCATCCGTTTCAATTTCAATCTCGCGACTCATACGGTGCATAAAGATAATACTGGCCATAATGAAACCGACGCTGATAGCGGTATTTAAATCGGCCAAAACGGTCAGGGACAAAGTTACCAGCAGTGTATAGCGGTCGCCGCGCGGACCTTCAATGACTTTGAGCATTTTGCCAAAGCCAATCATGTTCCAGCCAACAATAGTCAAAATGGCAGAGAGGCAGGCCAACGGAATATACTTGGCCAAAGGCGACAGCAGAAGCATGAACAGGAAAATGAACACGGCGTTCATCATGCCTGAAATCGGCGAATAAGCATTGGCCTTCAAGTTGGTTGCCGTACGGGCAATGGCGCTGGTTGCCGGAATACCGGCAAAGAACATACAGATAATATTGGCGGCACCCTCCCCGATCAGTTCGGCATTTGGATTGTGGTTGTCACCGCTCATACCGTCGGCAACAGTCGCGCACAACAGAGATTCAATCGCCGCCAAGAAAGCAATCGTCAAACCGGTCGGCAGAACCTTCAACATCAGGTCAATACTGATTTCCGGCGCTTTCGGCGCGGGAAGCAAGTGCGGAATTCCACCGAAACGACTGCCAATCGTGTCTATCTGCACACCAAACAAGGACAAAATCATAACCAGAAAAACAGCGACAACCACACTGATTAAATAAGCCGGAAGTTTCGGATGTTTCAGCTGGATAAAAAAGATAACGCCAAAAGAAACCAAAGCGACAAACACCGATGCGGCGGTAAACTTGTCAAGGTTGGCCATATAAGCGCGCCAGCGCGGCAAAACTTCTACAGGAATGCCGCTGACCTGCAAACCGATTAAATCCTGAAACTGGGTGGTTATGAGCAAAAGCCCGATACCGCCGGTAAAGCCCAAGACGACCGGATAAGGAATATATTTGATATAAGTTCCAAGTTTCAATAATCCGGCAAGAATGAGGACAACTCCGGTAATCAACATTGTCAGCAGCAGAGCATTATAGCCGTAGTTTTGAATGACCGTGAAAATCAAAACGGCAAAAGCCCCTGTCGGTCCGCCGATTTGATAACGACCGCCGGCAAAAAGCGCAATAAAGAAACCGGCAACAATCGCCGTGTAAAGCCCCTGCGCCGGTGTAACGCCGGAAGCAATGGCCAAAGCCATGGATAAAGGAATGGAAATGACCGCGACGGTCAATCCACCGGAAACGTCACGTTTAAAACAACTGATGTTATATCCCTGTTTTTTAACGACTTCCCATAATTTCGGCGCAAAGTTTTTTTCATAAGCGCCAAAAAACCGTTTCAGCATTCCCAACATTTTATTCCTCTTTTATCTCTTTGATTAATTTATGACACGGGGTGTTGTACTCCTTTTTCATATCGTGTCAAGAGGAACAGGGATTTTTCGCCAATAAAATTTCAAAAGGTCAGAAAAAACGGTTTAAAAAGCTGCGCAGCCGGGACTTGCGATAACTTTTGAAATATTCATGCGGCAGAGAACGTTGTATAAACCAATACAGAATCCTGTTTTTGACAATTTCTGTTTTGACCGGTTTGGCCGTGCCGACAATTTTATAGCCGTTTTCTTTAGGCATATTGAGCAGCGTCAGGTTGGCGCAGGCCTTACATTCAAAGCGCCCCGTACAATTCTCCGCGGCGAATGCATAAACCAGGGCAGTCTCACGAAAATCTGCCATACCGCTGAAATTAGCCCCCAGAATGACCAAACGGATTGACGGTGAAGATATCATAATCAATTGGCCGGAAGCATTTTCCCCCACTTCAACCCGTTCCACTGTTTTGGAGGAACACAAATCAAGGGTTCCGGCAAAACCGTTACCGATGTAAACGCTGCGTATTCCCTGACGGGCGCTGACGCTGGCTCCATACAAACTGCCGGAAAATCCGTCGCCGATTTGCAAGTATCTGGCAAAAACGGAAATAATACTTAGCCTTCCGCTATAATTTTGCCCAATGTCGATATGCCGGTAAAAGATACAGGTATTGATGTTAAAAATTCCCTGGCAGTCACTGCCGACAATCAGCCGGCGCAGATAAGACTTTTTCAAATCAACCGAGCCGCTGAAGCTGCTGCCGACTTTTATATTCAGAATCTTTTCGCCGTCATGGAAGACCACCTCCGCCCGGCAGTTGTCTTTGATTTCCAGATTTTCAACACTGCTGCGCGACAGCGAAAGCCGCCCGCTGAAATTGGCGTCCACGGTAACAGAGCGGATATGATGATTGCTGCGCAAATCTATATCCAAAACAGAATCGGAACCGATATAAAGGGAGCGAATCAACATTCCCTGCAAATCAAGCTGGCAGCCTACAGAATTTTTTTTGAGTTTTAAATTTATAGGATACAGACTGTTTAAAATCGCAACTGTTTTATCTTCCGGTTGAAGAAAATGGTTTAATCCATAGCGTTTCAATTCACGGGAACTAAGATAGACTTCCCGTTGGTCTTCATACTTTAAGATACTGACACCGAGTTCATGCGCCGCTTCTTTGGTCAGACGGAACTTCGCCTCCATGATGTAGGCGACAACTTCATCAATTATATGACGCGGCAGGTGGCGTTCCTTATGAAAACGGAATGAGGTTATGACATCATTATATTTTTCAGCCGTGGCTGCAATAAAGCCCTGCCGGTTGCGTAAAATAAACATATTGTCTTTTCCCGGCATGCGTTCTCCCACATAACCGAATGAAAATTGATGAATGAGCTTGTCTTCTTCGTCCTTGTTTTCAGGCATTCTTTAAGTATTTCCCTTTGGTATGAGATATTATAATGCGTGTATCCTAAAGCATAATTATTAACAAAGGTTTTTCATTTGCCAATTTTGAAAAATTATTGTATGAAGATAGGCGGAGGGACAAGCATGAAAAAAATCGTTCACATTTCAAACTTTAACCTGATGCGTTTTAAGGGCTGTTTTATTAACGGCATGCCGGTCAAAATTTCAAATGGCCTGACCCGCAACGGTTATTATGTCATGAACTATCCCGACCGCGACTTATGCCGGATGTTTGGTTACGGGCATATGAATTTTCTGGGGAAAAGGCGTATTAACCGGCATCTTATAGACTATTGCCGGGCGGTCAAGCCGGATGCACTGTTTATCGGCCATGCCGATGTCATTGACGTTGACACTATTCTGGAAATCAAAAAAATATTTCCCGGGTTGAAAATTCTGCAATGGAGCTGTGACTGGATTGTTCCGGGGTATGCTGACCGCAATATTACCGCTTTAAAAAAATATCTGGAAGCAGTTGACGTTCTGCTGATTACGACCGGTGATGCCAAACTTTTGAAACAGTTTAAGACGGACAAGAATATTGTCGGCTATCTGCCTAATATTGCTGACAAATCTATTGAAATCGGCGAAGTTTTCAAGCAAAAATCCCCTCTGTATGACATTATGCTGGCCACAAATACAGGAAAACGGCAGTTTTGCGGGCAGGATGAAGAAATTGAAGTTCTTGTTGACGAGGCAAACACAAAAGTTTCCGGTTTAAAGTGGCTTTTGGCCGGGATTAAAGGTGCTCCGGGACTGAACGGTTACGAATATATCGAAAAGCTGGCACAATCCGCTATGGGACTTAATCTCAGCAGGTTAAACGACGTATACCATTACAGTTCCGACCGCATGGTTCACATCATGGCTAACGGCGGGCTGGCTTTTATTGACCGCAGAACAGGCTTTAATGATATTTTTACAGAAGATGAAGCGGCGTTTTATTCCGAGCGCGGCGAATTTTTTGACAAGCTCCGTTTTTATAAGGAAAATCCCGAAGCCAGAATGAAAACGGCGGAAAAGGGCTTTATCAAAATCCACCATGATTTTAATGACATTGTCATTACCAAATATATGGCCGATTTGCTCTTTAGCAATAAGATTACCGAAAAAACCTGGCAGGTTTTATTAAAATAATTTTTTAATCAGGCTTTTTAAAATCAGGCAAAAAATTTTGCCTGATTTTTTATGTCTTATTTTTTCCTCTTCTTGCGAAAATTAATGATTGAACATTGTGTTTAAATGTGTTATATTAGAGTCGTGATG
>ENA-UESE01000122-UESE01000122.1-human-gut-metagenome-genome-assembly--contig:-NODE-122-length-133073-cov-76.795445_pt1 | contig 133073 bp, 121 predicted proteins | sample MGYA00242995_ERZ507996 | MGnify/ENA primary metagenome ERZ507996 (study PRJEB26167, sample SAMN06115489) | human gut metagenome | host: Homo sapiens | place: China:Sichuan | collected 2015-04-15...
CCTTAAGGCGTTCGCTGGCACCGTTAGGGGTACACCCTTAAAGAAGAACCACCGGCTACGCCGGTGGGTTCCTTTTTATGCGCCGAACGCGGATCGGGCGATTTATGGTATTTGGCTGATGTAGCGGGGAGGGATAATGCCGTCTTTGACTATGACAAGGTAATAGCGGATATAGGCAAACCGGCGGCCGAGTTTATCGTTACATACGCTCCAGTCGATCGGGGAAAGACTGATTTCTTCGATGCCGGAAAGTTTTTGCAATATTTCATCACAGTCACGGCTTTCCTTTATGCCGGGAATTTCCGTTACCGGAGGACTGACATATACGGCTTCAATTCGTCCGTCGGCATCAAGAGCGTCGAGGTCGATGGCAAAAAGGTCGGCGTTGTCGACGAAGCTTTTCAGGTTCAAACTGTGCCGCGTCCATTGTATCGGCTCGGTAAAACCCCGGATACCGCGGCTTCTGCCGGCAAAACAGCTTTCCATCCAACGTATGATGCCCTCATGCGTGTCAGCGCCGGAGCGTCTGTAATAATATGTCAGGTCTGCCTGCGGGTTGCGGGCAAAAGACAAAATGCCGTCCGTCAGTGCGGAATTTCCTTTGGTAATATAATGGTAAAGTTTCATTTTTGCCTTTCCCAGTTCTTAAATTTCGGGAAGAAAAGTTGCAAGCGCGGGGAACGCGCCGCGTTTTTTCGGGGTTTTATGGTATCCTCAAACGGCAGGAAAAACAAGCGGATTTTCCCTTTTCAGGGGAAGACGTCCAAAGGCGGGGACGTTTTTTTTGACGGTGCGGCACCGGTAAGGTTGTACGATTTAATTTAAAAAGGTCAAAACCAGGCCGACGGCGAGAGGAATCGCCAGATTGTCGTCAATCCTGGTTTTATTCTCAAAAACTTCGGCCAGGGTGGCAAAAACACAGGCGATGACGCTGGCGTAACCGAAAGGTTCAAGATTGTGAAACAGCATATTGATCAGAAGGGCGCTGACAAAAAAGGCAGTGGTGCCTTCAAGCGACTTGTGCGGATAAATCTGGCGGGTGCCGTAGGCTTTGCCGAACAACGCCGAACAGGCGTCCGACACCAGCATGACCGTCATTGAGAGAACGGCGATAACCTTACCGAAAAAGACGGTGCACAGGACTGCTGCCGCCATTACGTACATCGAACCGCTGAACTGAAAGCGTGCGCGGGCGCTTTCCTTGCTGCGCAAAGTGCGCGAGAACAGACGCCCGAAAAGAATGCGCGCCCATTTCCACTTTTTGAAGTTGCCGTACTCAAGCAGGCCGTTGCCGATAAAAATGGCGGAAAATATTGCTATCGCGATCTCTTCCCTGACAAAATATATCGTCAGCGGAATCCAAAGCGAACTGAGATGAATCAGCTTGCGGTAGAGTTCGCGGCGGAAGGATTTGTTGACGTCAACCTTAAGCTGGCGGGTAAAAGTATGCAGGTAGTCGCGAAAATGATAATCCTGTGCCTGCCAGTAACGGTTACGCAGGTTGATCTTTTTAAATTTGACCGGTATTTTCAGCGGCTTGAACATACTTTTACCCCTTGCCGGAAACGTCAGATGCTTTTTCGCAGCGTTTCGATCGCTTCGTTGATGCGGGAAGTTTCCGCGCCGCCGGTTTGAGCCATGTCGGGACGTCCGCCGCCGCCGTTTGCGCCGATAAACGGTGCCACGGTTTTGATCAGACCGACGGCCGAATATTTGCCGGTGAGGTCGTCGGTAACGCCGATAACGGCGGAAACTTTGCCTTCGTTGCACGAGAACAGGGCGATGACGCCGCTTTTGATTTGTTCCTTGATTTCGTCGACAAAGGCTTTCAGCTCTTTGGCCTGAACGTTATCAATCTGTTTGGCGACGAATTTGATGCCGTTGACGGTTTCGATTTTGTCCTGATTGTCGGCGGTTTTGTGGCTGACAAATTGTTTTTTGAGGTTGAGAATTTCCGTTTCCAGGCGTTTTTTATCTTCAAGCAAAAGATTAACTCGCGCTTCTAAGTCATTGGTATTGGTTTTTAAAATTTTGCTGATGTCGTGCAGCTTGTCCTCAATGTCCTGCGCATATTTTTCGGCCGCGTGTCCGGTTACGAATTCAACCCGGCGGATGCCTGCGGCAACGGCGCTTTCGCTGACGATGTTAAAATAGCCGATGTCGCCGGTAGAACGGACATGGGTGCCGCCGCAGAGTTCGCGGGAGAAAACTTCGTCATCGTTTTCCATGCTGACAACCCGTACCGTTTCGCCGTATTTTTCGCCGAACAGAGCCATGGCGCCGAGTTTGATCGCCTCATCCGGCGTCATGATACGGGTGACCGTTTTGTAGTTTTTGCGAACGGCGGCATTGACGATATCTTCGGCTTTGCGCAGTTCTTCATTCGTGATCTGTTTGGGGTGCGAGATGTCGAAACGGGCGCGGCCGGCGCAGACATAGGAGCCTTTTTGCGTGACGTGGTCGCCGAGGATGTCGCGCAGGGCGCGGTGCAGAAGGTGGGTGACCGAATGGTTGGCGCGGATTTTGTCGCGGTTTTCCTCATCGACTTCAAACGAGGCGATGTCGCCGGTTTTGATGGTGCCGTCGATCAATTTGCAGCAGTGAACGACCATACCGTCGATTTTCTTTTTGGTGTCGGTGACTTCTATGGCAAAATCCTTGCCGTTGATGCGGCCGATGTCGCCGACCTGGCCGCCGGATTCTCCGTAAAAAGGCGTTTGGTTGGCAATCAGGTAAAATTCGCCGCCGCTGACGCTTTCAACCGGCTGTCCGTTTTGTACCAGCGCGGTGATCTGTCCGTCGGCTTTGGTGCAGGTGTAGCCGAGAAATTCGCTTTTGCCCAGTTTGTCAAACATTTCAAACCAGATCTTTTCGATTCCTTCGTCGCCGGAACCTGCCCAGTTTTTGCGGGCTTCGGCACGCTGCTGTTCCATGGCGCGGTCAAAACCTTCGGTATCGACGCCGATGTTTTTGGCTTTCAGCGCATCCTGAGTGAGGTCAAGCGGGAAGCCGTAGGTGTCGTAAAGTTTGAATGCGGTTTTGCCGGGCAGGGTGTCGCCGGCTTTCAGATTTGCGGTTTCGTCGTCCAAGAGTCGCAGACCTTTTTCTAGCGTGCGGATAAATTTGCTTTCTTCGGTTTTCAGCGTTTCCGTGATCAGCGCTTCCGCCCGGTAAAGTTCGGGATAGGCTTCGCCCATTTCCCGCTGCAGGGAAGGCAGCAGCTTGTACATCATCGGTTCTCTGACGCCCAGAAGGTGAACGTGACGCATCGCCCGGCGCATAATGCGGCGCAGAACGTAGCCGCGTCCTTCGTTTGAAGGCAGCACGCCGTCGGCAATCAGGAAAGCGGCCGAACGCAGGTGGTCGGCAATTACGTTGTGGGAGGCTTTGAGCGGACCTTCGGGATCGGAGTTGGCAATGTCGGCAATCGACTTGATCAGGTTGCGGAAAAGGTCGATGTCAAAGTTGGAATGCACGCCCTGCAGAATGGCGGCAATGCGTTCCAGCCCCATGCCGGTATCGATGGAGGGCTTTTTCAGGTTGATGCGGCTGCCGTTGGGCAGGTCTTCGAACTGGTCGAAAACCAGGTTCCAGATTTCGATGAAGCGGTCGCCGTCTTCTTCCGGAGTGCCGGGCAGGCCGCCCCAGACTTCCGGTCCGTGGTCGTAAAAGATTTCCGAACAGGGGCCGCAGGGGCCGGTGTCGCCCATCTGCCAGAAGTTGTCTTTGGTGGCAATGCGGATGATTCTGTCATCCGGCAGGCCGGAAATCTTTTTCCACAGTGCGTAGGCTTCTTCGTCGTTATGATAAATGGTTACCGCCAGCCGGTCTGCCGGCAGGTCGAAATACTTGGTCAAAAGCTCCCAGGCATAGCTGATGGCGCCTTCTTTAAAATAGTCGCCGAAAGAGAAGTTGCCGAGCATTTCAAAGAAAGTGTGGTGGCGGACGTCGTAGCCGACGCTGTCGAGGTCGTTGTGTTTGCCGCCGGCGCGCACGCTTTTCTGCGAAGAGGCGGCGCGGGTGTAATCCCGGGTTTCGTTGCCGGCAAGAATGTTTTTAAATTGCACCATGCCCGAGTTGGTAAACATCAGGGTCGGGTCGTTGTCGGGCACGAGCGGGGATGACGGGACAATCTTATGTCCGTTTTTGGCAAAATAGTCGAGAAAAGTGCTTCTTATCTGATTTACAGTCGTCGTCATAACCAATTTCTTTCCAAATACATTAAATGGGACTAAAAAAACTAACCCTAACTTTTAATGCAATCTTCTTTATCTGTCTATAGAAAATTGGTAAAAATTCCTAAAAAGTTACCGTATATCCGTGGAGATAGACAAAGCCGGCGTTGAGCCAGGCGGCAAACAGCAGCCACCCCTGATAAGGCACCAGCAGCAAGGCGGAAACGGGAGAAACGCGCCAAAACCAGTAAATGCTTCTGAAAACGACAATATTAAGCACGATTACGATGAGCAGAGCCAGCCCGGTGTGACCGGTGTAAAAAAAGGCAAAAGTCCACAAAACATGCAGAAACAGTTGATTGATGAAAAAGCCGTTGGTGCGCGAGCTTTCCTGCCGGACGGGGGCGTTGACGAACGCCAGATAAAAAGCGACTGTCATCAGCAGATAAATCAGTATCCAGGCGACCGGAAAAACGTAGTCGGGCGGCGTTAAGGCCGGTTTTTCCATTTCCTGATACCAGGTGCTGACGCCGGTATAATTGAAATAGGCGCCGACAATGAGCGTGAGGGCGGTCATGAACAGACAGTAAAGAAATTTGCGGACGTCGGCCATCGTTTTTCTCCTTCCTTTTTGTTTCCGATATAAGCGGCATATGCGGATATTCAAGAAAAGCTGTTGCAAAAAAACGGCCGCAGGTGTAAACATAACGGTAAAAGATTAAGCAAGGAGTGCGCAATTGACAAGAAAAACCAAAGACGGGATTGTCGTATACAATCCGGAAGATTTTGAAAAAATGCGCCGTGCCGGAAAACTGGCGGCGGAAGTTTTGGACTATATCACCGATTATGTGGACGTCGGCGTTACGACCGCCGAGCTTGACGATTTGTGCCGCAAATATATAGAAAGTCACGGCGCCGTGCCCGCGTGTCTGGGCTATCACGGTTATCCGAAATCAACCTGCATTTCGATCAACCATGTGATCTGTCACGGCATTCCGGACGACCGCAAGCTGGCCGACGGCGACATTGTAAACATTGACGTTACGGTTATTCTCGACGGCTGGTTCGGCGATACCAGCCGCATGTATTACGCCGGAAAGCCGAAGCTTAAGGCGACGCGCCTGTGCGACGTGACCTACGAATGTATGATGCGCGGCATTGAGGTCGTCCGTCCGGGAGCGCATTTCGGTGATATCGGCGCGGTAATAGAGGAATATGCGCACAAATACGGCTATTCGGTGGTTGATATGTTTTGCGGGCACGGGCTGGGCCGGGTTTTCCATGACAGTCCGAACGTTATGCACTGCGGCCGCAAAGGCACCGGGCCGGTAATGGAAGAGGGGATGTTCTTTACCATCGAACCGATGATCAACATCGGCAGGAAAGACGGCTTCATCATGTCCAACGGCTGGACGGCGGTTACCCGCGACAAGTCGCTTTCCGCGCAGTTTGAGCACTCTCTCGGGGTAACCAAAGACGGATACGAAGTCTTTACCTATTCCCCGAAAGGTCTGGATAAACCGCCGTATAAATAAGGACAGGCATGAGCGAGGAACTCCCGGATTACATAGGTCACCGTCAGCGGCTGAAAGAGCGATTCAAACTCGGCGGCGGCGGAGACATGGCGGATTATGAGATGCTGGAACTGCTGCTGACGCTGGCGATCCCGAGAAAAGATACCAAACCGCTGGCAAAAGCGCTGGTTAAGGAATTCGGCAGTTTTGCCGAAGTCTTGTTTGCTTCGGACGACAAACTGATGACTTTTACCGGTCTGAAGGAGAATACAATTCTCGTGTTCCGGATTGTGCGCGAGGCGGCGCTGAGAATGACCTGGCAGAAGCTGAGCGCGACCGAAGCGCCGGTTCTGACCAGTTATGACGCGATTATCGAATACTGCCGCGCGGCTTCCGGTTACAAAGACAGGGAAGAATTCCGCGTGATTTTCCTTAATGCCAAAAACCGGATTATCGGCGAAGAAGTGCAGCAGCGGGGAAGTGTCAACGCGGTTGCCATACATCCCGGAGAAGTGATGCGTTCGGCGGTTTTGAAAGGGGCAACGGCGCTGATCCTAGTGCATAACCATCCTTCCGGCGACGTAACGCCTTCGCGTGCGGATATTGAGGTAACAAGAAAGATTGCGGAAGCTCTGGCGGCGGTGGAAATCCGGCTGATCGACCATTTTATCGTCAGCAAGAGTCTGGTTTTCAGTTTTAATGATCACGGTTTGTTGGGCAGAAACTGAAAAAGGTGTTGCAAAATATTTTTTTGCGGGCTAATTATTATAACCAAGCCGGATGATAATTTCGGGGAAGCGGTTGTCCGTATGTTTGATGCTGCAGCAAGACAAAGGACGGACGAAAGCCGGGAAATATTATTGTTGAAGAAAAACGATTGACAACGGGACATAGCTCAGCCTGGTAGAGCGCTTGCTTTGGGAGCAAGATGCCGATGGTTCGAATCCGTCTGTCCCGACCACTATGCCGCCTTCGGGCGGTTTTTTTTGTGTTTTCTTGCGACCAAATTTTTCTGTCGGCGGAAACTTTACCGGAAAAAACGTCGGTCGTTATTGACGGAAACAGCTTTCCCGATGAGCGGAAGCAGTCAGTTGCCGTAAAAAATAGCTCTTAAAATCAACGGGAAAAAAGAAATCCGAAAATAAATGCAAAAAAATATTTTTCAAGACGGTGAAATTTAAAAAGTCCCTCTTATATACAGGGAAGCTTTTTCCTCTACCAAAGGATGTAAAATAAAAGAGCGGGAATGTCGTCTTTTGTTCAGCGTTGAAGGTTTTTTGAGGAAAAGGTTCGGGAGCGTTTGGACGCGGATGCGGCCGGAGGCGGTTTGCGGGCAAGCGCGGTTTGGAGATAATTCAGTAGGTAAATTAAGAGGCATTTTATGAAAACAATACTTGTTACCGGCGGGACCGGTTTTCTCGGGTCTAATCTCTGCCGCCGGCTGATTGACGACGGGCATCGCGTCATTTGTGTCGACAACAATTACACCGGCAGACTTTCCAACGTCAGCCGTCTTTTGAACAATCCGAATTTTAAGTTTGTCAACCATGACATTTGTCAGCCGCTTGCCGTTGACGAACATCTGGACCAGATTTACAATCTGGCCTGTCCGGCCAGTCCGCCGGCCTATCAGGGGAAGCATTCGATCGAAACGACGAAAACCTGCGTTTTCGGGGCAATCAACATGCTGGAGCTGGCAAAAGCCCACCGGGCGACGATTTTGCAGACTTCGACTTCGGAAGTTTACGGCGAACCGCTGGTTCATCCGCAGGTGGAAAGCTACCGCGGCAACGTCAATCCCAACGGTATCCGTTCCTGTTACGACGAAGGAAAACGCTGTGCGGAAAGTCTGTTTTTCGATTATTGGCGCCATGAAGGCGTTGACATCAAAGTTATCCGCATTTTCAACACCTATGGGCCGAATATGGATCCGAACGACGGGCGCGTCGTCAGCAATTTTATTTGTCAGGCTTTGAGGGGAGAGGACATTACCGTTTACGGTGACGGTCATCAGACCCGTTCTTTTTGCTATGTGGACGATTTGATCGAAGCAATGGTGCGGATGATGAACAGCCCGAAGGATTTTCAGGGGCCGGTCAATACCGGCAACCCGGGAGAGTTTACCATCAAAGAGTTGGCGGAAATGGTGGTAAGCAAGGTCGGCGGTCGTTCGAAGGTGGTGTATAAGGAGCTGCCGAGCGATGATCCGACCCAGCGGCGGCCGGATATTACGCTGGCCAAAAGCAAGTTGGACTGGGAGCCGAAAGTCCGCCTGGACGAGGGGCTGGACAGGACGATCGCTTATTTCAGGCGGGAAATTATGCCGGCGGCGACGGCTGCGGAATAAGAGCGGAGGCGGGAACCTGCGGCGTTTTGCGGTTTCCGCCGGCCAGACACCGTGAACGTGACTTTTTTCGAGGGGAGAACTGATGATACTGATTATGGGGGGCGCCGGATATATCGGCTCCCATACGCTGCGGCATCTGCTTGACTGCGGGTACGAATGCGCGGTTGCCGACAATCTGGTTTACGGACACCGGGAAGCGGTTGATCCGAGAGTGGCTTTTGAAAAGGCCGATTTGCTCGACAAAGATTCCTTAAGAAACGTTTTTCAGAAATTCCGGCCGGAGGCGGTTGTTCATTTTGCCGCTTTCGCCTATGTCGGCGAGAGTGTGCGGGATCCGCGGAAATATTATCGCAACAACGTGGCGGGAACGCTGAACCTGCTGGACGTCATGCGCGAATATTCGGTCGACAAAATCGTTTTTTCCAGTACCTGCGCGACATACGGAGAGCCGCAGTATCTGCCGATTGACGAAAAACATCCGCAAAAGCCGATCAATCCTTACGGGCGGAGCAAGCTGATGATTGAAGAAATTTTCCGCGATTATGAAACAGCTTACGGCTTAAAGCACATATCCCTGCGTTATTTTAATGCCGCCGGCTGTTCGGCGGACGGAGCGATCGGCGAGAGCCATCTGCCGGAAACGCATCTCATTCCTCTGGTGCTGAAAGCCGTTAACGGGGAACTGGAAACGGTACGGGTTTTCGGCACCGATTACGATACGCCCGACGGTACCTGCATCCGCGATTACATTCATGTTGAAGATCTCTCGGCCGCTCACCGGCTGGCGTTGGAAAAGCTGGGGAAATATAACGGCTGCGTCAATCTCGGCACCGGGATCGGTTCCAGCGTGCGCGAAATCATAACCGCGGCGGAAAAGGTGAGCGGCTGGCGGTGTCCGGTGGAATATGCGCCGCGGCGCCCCGGGGATCCGGCAAAGTTGTTTGCCGACAATCGTAAAGCCGGGGAAATTCTCGGCTGGCGGCCGCGCTATACGGCGATTGAGGAAATTATCGAAACGGCCTGGAAATGGGAAACAAACAGGAAATACTGAAAATGAAACGGGTAAAAAATCTGGTGGTCGGCTGCGGCCTGACCGGAATGGTGCTGGCCGAGCGGCTGGCGTCGGAGTTAAAAGAGGAAGTGCTGATCATAGACAGGCGTTCTCACATCGGCGGCAATATCTACGATTATAAGGACGAAAGCGGCGTGACCGTTCACCAATACGGGCCGCATGTCTTTCATACCAAAGACAAAAAGGTTTGGGATTACCTCGGCCGTTTTACCGACTGGCATTATTTTATGTACCGGGTGAAAGCGGTGATCGACGGCAGGGAGGTAAACGTCCCTTTTAACCTTGACAGCCTGCATCAGGTCTTTCCGCGGCAGCTGGCCGAGCGGCTGGAAGAAAAGCTGGTTGCAAAATTCGGCTTTAACCGCAAGGTGCCTATTTTGGAACTGCGGCAGACGGATGACGGAGATTTTGCGTGTCTGGCTGATTATGTTTATGAAAAGGTTTTTCTTGGTTATACGGTCAAGCAATGGGGGGTGCGGCCGGAAGAACTGGATCCTTCGGTCAGCGGGCGGGTGCCGGTTTTTGTCAGCCGCGACGACCGTTATTTTCAGGATAAATATCAGGCGATACCGGCGGAGGGTTATACCAAAATGGCGGAGCGGATGCTTGACAATCCGCTGATCCGGACGGAACTCAATACCGATTTTAACGATGTCCGCGGCAGCATGGATTATGAACGGCTGTTTTATACCGGGCCGATTGACGAATTTTTCGACTTTGAACTGGGAGAACTGCCGTACCGGAGTCTTGATATCGTGTTCAGGCGTCATGACCGGGCTTTTTATCAAAGCGGCCCGCAGATCAATTATCCGGAAAACTATGATTTCACCCGCAGCGTCGAATACAAATATTATCTTGACGAACAAACGGCGCAGACGATTGTTTCGGAAGAATATCCGCAAGCCTACGAGGCCGGCAGAAACGAACGTTACTATCCGGTGCCGGACGCGAAAAACCATGAACTTTACCGGCGTTACCGACGAAAGGCGGACGGTTTGGAAAAGGTTTATTTTGCCGGCCGGCTCGGAGATTACAAATACTACAACATGGACGAGGCCGTTAAACGGGCTTTGGAACTTTTTGAGGAGATCAGATAAAATGAAAAAGAAAAAAACGACAGTAAAAATTCTGGTGGGCTATCACCGGCCGGCGGTGCTTTTGAAAGACGAGGTGCTGACCCCGATCCATCTCGGACGGGCGCTTGCCACCGAAGCTTCGAAAGACGGCTCAATGTCCAAAGAGGACTATCAGTGGATGCTTGACAACATGATCGGGGACGATACGGGCGAAAACATTTCGGAAGAAAACAGAAAATACTGCGAACTGACGGCGCTTTACTGGGCCTGGAAAAACTATGACAAACTGGGCAACCCTGACTATATCGGTTTTATGCATTACAGAAGGCATTTGTCATTTAATCTTAACAAACATTTTAACGATGATAAGTACGGTTTTGTTCAGGAAAAGGAGATAAACGAAGAATATTTGTCTAAATATCACCTTGATGCGGACAGTATTGTTGATGTTTTAAGTCGATATGATATTGTTGTTGCCGAGCGGACGGATTTAAAAAGACTTGGAACCATTACTCCTTATAACCATTACGAAACCTCGCAAAGAAAGCTCCATATCAGAGATTATGAAAAAGTGCTGGCCGTACTTAATCGAAAATACCCGGAATATACTGAAGATGCCATTATATACAATAATGCCAATTATGCCTATTTTACCAATGTGTTTGTTATGAAAAGGGATATATACAAGCAATATTGCGAATGGTTGTTTAATATTTTGCAGGAGGCAGACGAACTGATCGATGTTTCTGATTATAATATTCAAGAGGTGCGGGCTTTAGCTTATATTGCCGAATGGCTTTGCGGAATTTTTATTGTTCATTTTGAGAGGAAAGGTAAAAAGGTCCTCGAATTGCAGGAAACTCTGGTTTTAAATGTTGATGTTTTGCCGGAAATTAAGCCGGGTTTTACACAAAACAATATTCCGATTTGCTTATCAATGGATGCTAATTATGTTCTTTATACAGGGGTTACCGTTCATTCTATTATTGCCAATATGAATGAAAAAAACAACTATGATATTTTGATTCTTTGTAGAGGCGTGGGGGATAAAGAGCAGAAAAAAATAGGACAGCTGGCTGCCGGACATAAAAATGTCAGAATTCGTTTTATTGATGTAAAAAAGTATATCAATAATATTATGAGTGATTATTTTTTTGTTATTTCCCATTTTTCGGAAGCGGTATATTATCGGGTGTTTATTTTTAAAATTTTGACCGCTTATGATAAGGTATTGTATGTGGATTCCGATCTTGTTCTGACAGAAGATATTGCCGGATTGTATCAGACGGATATCGGAGACAAGGCTCTCGGAGCAGTACCAGATACTGAAGTAATCCGTATGTATTTTACGGATATTGTAATTAAGAATTATCTTGATAAAACGCTGGAACTTGAAAATCCGTATCGCTATTTTAATTCCGGTGTTTTAATAATGAATCTTGAAAAAATGAGGACTTATGATGTTGAACATGAGTTTATCACGGTTATGAGCCGGATAAAATCTCCGTATATGGTTGATCAAGATATTTTAAATGTCATTTTTAAAGATGATACGTATATGCTGGACGGTTTTTGGAATTACGAATATCATTTACCTATTTGGAATCCCAATTATGCCGAAGAACTTCCTCTGAAAGTTTTAGCAGAATATCATTACAGTAAGGGACATGCTAAAATAATTCATTTTGCCGGCTCCAAAAAACCTTGGCAGTATCCGCAGTTTGAAATGTCATATTATTTTTGGAAATATGCCAGGCAGACGCCTTTTTACGAAGAAATTCTGCAAAAGGGGCTTTTCCCGCCCCAGCAGCAGGTTCAGCCTGTGATCAGGGAAGTGCCGGCGATCAGAGAAAAAATCGGTTATGTCGACGATTATCTGCTGACCAAGCTGAAATATGCCAAATACAAACTGCTGTCAAAGATACTGTTCGGCAAAAAGCGGGTTTCCTGCCGGCAGAAGCGAAAAGAACTGAAACGGGAAATGAAGCGGATTAAAAGCTGCTACCGGATGCAGGAAGCGGAAAAGAAAGCGGCTGATTTCTAAGGCGAAAAAAAGCTTTATTTTAAGAAAAAAAGAACATATTCTCAAACGGTGACTTGTTTTTAGGAGAAGTGCTGATGGCGGAAATTTCCGTGATTATTCCGGTTTACAATGCGGAAAAATACATTGCCGGCTGTCTGGACGCTTTATGCGCACAGACTTTCGGCGACATTGAAGTTTTATGCGTGGACGACGGTTCGACGGACGGCAGCGGAAGCATTTTGGCGGAATATGCCGGAAAAGATCCGCGTATCCGCGTTTTTTCGCAGGCAAACTCCGGGCCGGCGGCCGCCCGCAATCTCGGGTTGAAAAACGCCGGCGGACGCTATGTCATGTTTTGCGATGCGGACGACAGTTATCGGCCGGACTGCTGCGAACGGATGCTGCGGGCAATGACGGAAAAGCGGCCGGATGTCGCCGTCTGCCGCTGTCGGGTAGAGATAGAGGAAGTGGACACCGAGGCGCGCCGGCATACCGTTTCGGAGAGTTTTTATAATGCTCCGTATACGGGAATGCACGTTCTTGACGACGAACTGCGGGTGAAGATGAGCGTGGTTCTGTGGAACAAAATTTTTGCAAAAGAGCTGATTGAGCGTTACGGAATATGCTTTCCCGAAGGCTGCGAGCATGATGACGACACTTTCTGGATGCTTTATTCCCTGTTTGCAAAAGATGTGTATTTCCTGTCGGAACGTCTGTATAATTACAGGATCCGCGTCAATTCGATCATGAGCAATTATTTTAACAAGAAGCCTAAGAACAAGTATGACCGTTACAGGGTGTGCAATTTCGTCTATGATTTTTTACACGGGAAAGGGCTGCTTGAGGCCAACCTGGCGGCCGTTTCCGACTTTTACCGCCGGCAGACGGGAATGATGTTTTTCGATTTGTTTACCGCAGACGAATTGCGGAAAATGACTGACGAGATGAATGCCCGGCAACTGGACTGTCTGTTTGCCGTCCGGCGCGGCAAAATATTTTCCGCACCGCGGGCAGGGCTGGAAGAGGCAGGCTGGGGAAAGCTGCTGAAATATATGCTGTTGTCGGGGATAACCGTCGGCCGGCGCAAAAAAATGCTGAAAAAGGAAGAAAAAACGGTTCGTAGCCAGCTGCGGATGAAAAAAATCCTGAAAAAGGCGGGCTGAAAAGCCGCAGAAAAGGGAAGTACCGCGTTTCCCTTCTTTTTCTTATCGCGGGAAAGCCGTGTATGGTACCGCCAAAATCACCGAATATGTGTCACCGACCGAGGTAAAAGCCAAAGTGATTATTGAAATGCCGAAAGCGCTGGTAACCTCGCATTTTGAGTTCGGCATGATCTATCCGGGCCGCAATTATCCGATGTCCGGGAGTTTTTACAAAAACCGTTTGTGGCTGCTGATTGATGCTGATGACGGTTTGAAAGCCTGCGGATCTTGTTCCGGCGACTTCAACAATTTTGCCGATCAGAAGTTTGGCGAAGTAACGGCGGAATGCGCGGTTACGGTGCCGGTCAACTCCAAAGAGTACAATCAGGGGCGCTGGATTGCGGGCGGCGACGTGCTGTTTGTCGGAACGTCAAGCGGAGAGTTTTATATTGACGCGATTTCCAACGGTGAGGCGCTTTCGGCCGACAATGTGGCAATCCGTCAGATTTCAGGTATCGGCAGCAAACCGATCCAGCCGATAGCGGTCAACGGACATATTTTATTTGTCGACCGGTTCGGCACTTCGATCCGTGATCTGGTTTACAGCTATGAACGCGACGGTTATGATCCGCTGGATGCCAGTCTTATGGGCAAACATCTGTTGTCGTCGGGAATTGTCAGTTGGGACTGGCAGGACGTGCCGGATAAGCTGTTGTGGCTGGCCATGGCCGACGGCCGTCTGGTGTCTTTTACCTTCGACGCCCAACAGCAGGTGGCGGCTTTGGCGCAACATGATTTTTCCGGTTCGGCCGAAGCGGTGGCGGTAATTCCCTCAAATGACGAACGCCGCGATGACGTATGGGTGATTGCCAAGCGCAAAATCGGCAGCGTGATGAAAAGGTATGTGGAATGGATTGACGGCGGCACCCGGTCGGATTATCCCGACGACGTTGAATATATCCGCGACCCGGTTGAAAGAGAGAAAGCGGAGTTGGATTATATTCGCGATTCCTGCTTTTTTGTTGACAGCGGCCTGATTTACAACCGTCCGGTCGGCGACGTGACGACCAAGCTTTCCGGCCTTGATCATCTGAAAGGCTGTGAAGTGGCGATTTCGGCAAACGGTTTGGAGCGGCCTCATCAGATTGTGGCCGAGGACGGTTCGATCGAGATTAAGGAAACGGATGCGCGGGTGGTGGTCGGATTGCCGGTTAATTCGGTGTTGCAGCCGCAAAAGATATATCTTCAGTCGGACAGAGGCGCCGGGCTTTCGTGCGTTCAGCGGATCGATCATCTGACGCTGATGGTTTACCGTTCCGGCGGCGGGACGGCTGGTCCGGCATACGATCGGCAGCAGGAAATTTTATACCACAACGGCAAAGAGCTGATTGCGGGCGAGGTGCGCCTGTTTACCGGCAACGTGGTTATTCCGTGGCCGGACGGCACTTCTTTGTTGAAAGACCGCGGGGCTAATATCGTTATTCAAAACAAAAGCGTTTATCCGATGCTGATCCAGGCAATCGTGCCGAGCATGGAGAGTTCGCGTTAATTGACAAGGGATATATTTTAAGATATAAAAGAAAAGTCCGGTGCAGGAACACCGGACAATTTCTCTAACCTAGAAAGGGGTTAACCTTACTTTAACTTCTTTCCTTGAAGTTAGAGTAACCTATTTGGCATGAAAAGTCAATAGGTAAATGGTTGCCCCTTTCGCATTATGCGAAACGGAGGTGAAAACAGATGATGATAAAGTTTATTATTATCATCCGTAAAATAAAAATTTTCTTCTTGATAAAGAAGTAGATTTTGGGAGGAGAGCAAGCAATTGCTCTCCTTTTTTTGGTCGGGAGGTTGTTTTGATAAGAAAATTTGAAAAACGGGATTTGGAACAAATCACGGTGCAGGAAGAGCAGGAAGCCGAGGCTGCAAAGTTTGCAATTCCTTCCACCGCCGAAACGTTTGAGACGGGCGGGGTGGCAGTCGCGGTGTTTTGGTATCAGGAAATAACGCCCGGCCGGTTTGCCTTGTTTTCCGTCATCAATGCGACGGCCGGCCGGAAGATGTTTTCTTTTGTTAAGGCAATGCGCCGGCTGATTGAACAAAGAAGCCGGGAACTTTCGGCCGAACGGCTGGAAATGACGGTGCTTGACGGTTTTGGCGCCGGGCGGCGTTTGGCCGGGCTGCTTGGTTTTGAATATGAGGGAACCATGCGAAAAGTTTTCAACGGCAAGGATTATCAACTGTTTGCGAGGATATTTCAATGAGTGCGGGAGTGATGGGCGGTTTGGCGGCGGCTCAAACCGTTATTGGTGGTTATCAGGCTTATCGGCAGGGTAAAGCGCAGGCGGAGGCTTATAACGCCAACGCCGAACAAAATGCGCTTAACATCCGCTATCAGACGGAAACGGCGGCCAGAAACTACATGCAGCAGGCAAGCGATATGAATTTTTATGCCAAGCAGGCCAAAAAACAGGGGAAAAACGCGTTTCGCATGAGCCTGCTTTCAGGTGCGGCCAACGGAGTAGCGGCGGCTTACAACGCAGCTCAGCCGGTGGATGCGGAAGGACAAAAAGAGTTTTCCTGGCTTTTCGGAGGATGAGATGGTTGGAGAGATTAAAAGAAACTATTTGAGCGGCACCAAGCTGGTGACAGAGAAACGCCCGACCTGGCGCGACAGCGGCATTAATGAGGTCGTCAACAGTGTGACCGGAGCGGTGGAAGCGGGAAATAATTATTTTGAACGGGAAAAGCAGCTGGTATGGAAGCGCTTAAATCTCGAGGCGGCGAATTTGCAAACCGAGGAATTGAACGCGATCAAGACCGCAAATTCGATCGAAGAAATTCCTGGCATTGTCGAAAATTTTCAGAAAAAGCTGAAAGAAAACATGCGCGGCCAGAAATGGGGCAAGGAGTGGATGGAAAAACATGAATGCCTTGCAGGATGAAAAAGCGGCTTTGGATCATAACCCGACAGGGGAAGGATATGCCAGACTTGCCGAAAAGCTGAAAAAACTGCAAAGTGAGACCGCTATTTTACCGAGGATATTAACGGTATTAGGCTGGACATTCCGAGAAACACAATTATTCACGACAATAATAAGCATAATTTATCAAAAAATGAATGGCAGGGAATAATTCAGGCTTTGAAAAATAATAATATCAAAGAAGCAAGAATTGGTGATTACTCGAGAATGCATGGCATTCCGGTGAAGATGGTTGTTGATGTCAACGGTGTTGAATATGGTGTTGCTTTTGACCACATGCGGTCGGGGAGAAACCTTGTTGGTTCTGCTTTTATTTTAGAAGATAAAGGCTGGATAAATGAGAAACAAAAAAAGAGTTCCCAAATGGAAGCCTATAAACCACTTCCCAATAGTAGTTCTTTGGGTAACTCTATGTCTGATATTATATCAGTTCTAGACAATAATGTCAACGATAAGCCTGTTTTGATGCGCAAAGAGTTCAGCAAAGACCAGTTGATTGACATTTACATGAAAGCGCAGGATGAGGACACGCGGGAAATTATGGCGGCAGATCCGATCAACCAGTATAATGAAGAATTTTTGCGGCGGGTGAACGAAGAACTGACAGAGGATGATATTGCGGTGGCAAAGGCTTTGTTTGAGTTTTATAATGAAAATTATGAGCGCTTCAACCAATTTTACGAAGAGCATTTCGGCATCAGCCTGCCGCATAATAAATTTTACTCGCCGCGCTCAATGACCAGAAACGGCGTGAATGTTGATGACGGGACGCCCAGAGCCTACGCCAGCTTTTCAGGCGCCAAGCAGCGCGTGGCTCAGGCCGGCAGCGCAACCATCAATTTTCGGGGCGCGTTTGCCGCTTTGCATAAATATGTGCAGGATCTTAACCATTATATGGGGTTTGCCGATGCCTTGCAGGATATTAACGCTGTTTTCGGCGACAAAAAGATCAAGGCAATTATTGACAATGTTTTTGGTGCCAAAATGAACAGGCGTATCCGTTATGAAATTGAAAACTTTGCCAACAACGGCAAAAAAGAAGATGTTTGGAATGCGTTGGCCAAAGTGCGGGCGCGTTATGCCAAATCTGTATTGGGGTTGAAGCCGGCGCTGGCGATTAAGCAAATAACGTCGTTTCCTGCCTATTGGGAAAATATACCGACAACCGATTTTATCGCCGGTCTGGCCGATTTCTTCCTTCATCCGAAACAGGCGATGGAAATATTGGGCAACACGACACTGATGAAAAGCCGGGACGTTAATATTATTCGCGATTTTGAAGTGATGTCTCAATCGGAAATGTTTAAGAACATGAAAAAAGCCAGAGGGAAATTCAAATGGAACGATTTTTTGATGGCAAATATTAAATTGGGCGATCGCTTTACGATCTATAGCGGCGGCTGGGCGCTTTATAAATCGGAACTGAAAAAGAACCTGAAAGCGGGGATGAGTGAGGCAGAAGCCAAGGCAAAGGCCTTGGAAACGTTTGAACGGGTAACGGACGAGACACAACAGTCCGGTCGTCTGAGCCAGCAGAGCTATATGCAGAGCAACGCGATGTGGCGGGCTTTTACCATGTTTTTAAGCGCGCCAAACCAGTATCTGCGCAAGGAAATTAAAGCAGTCAACGCCATGTTCAGCGGTCGGATGAGCAAAAAACAGATTGCAAAAACACTGTTTATCTATCATGTTTTGCTACCGATGTTTTTTCAGTTTGTCGCCGATGGTTTCCGTTGGGACGATGATAGTCAGTTGAAGGCGGTGGCGCTTGGGTCTTTGAACGGTTATTTCCTGCTCGGCAAAGTGATTGAAAACGCTATAAACGGACGCGCCAGAATGTCGGTGCGCGATTTGGTGCCTTTTTGGGGGAGTCTGGAAGATTTCCAAAATATGGTGCTGAAATTTGCCGATGAGGATTTGGAGGCGGAGGATGTACTGAAAGCGGTTAAAACCTTGGGTGAATTGACGGGGCTGCCGCTGAAATATGTACAGGACGTTATCAACAATTTCGGCGATTATGCCAAAGCCGGCGAACCGGGCAAGGAAATCATGCTGTGGCTCGGTTGGTCGCCGTATGCCTTGCGCGATTTTGAGGATGAATAAAACTATTGATAATTAATTTTAGTTGTATATTATTAGTTTGTTATATTAAGGAGTGGTGATATGAGAAATATTTTTTATGTTTTGATTGTTTTGGGATTGTGTGGTTGTACTGAAGCAACAATATATACACAATCATATCGTCCGACAAATCCGGGAAATGTAGCGGTTTTAAGAAAGGCTCGGCCAAGTTGTCAGTATGAAGAAATGGGACATATTAAAACAGGGGAATCGTGGAGTTTTTCGAGTGCATTAAATAAAGCCCGAGAAAAAGCAGCGGAACATGGAGCCGATGGGATTATTCTTGAAGGTTATGATGATTATCATGGATGGCTTTATGCGACGATGTATAAATGTTCTTCGCGACAAAACTCTATAAATCCGCACAATGCTAAAATGTTTTATGGAATTTAAGATGAAACTAACTAAAGGCCAAAGAGCTATTATACTATTAAGCGTGTTCTATGTCATTTTTATTTACTTAGCCGCAGATATTGAGTGGGGCGATAACGAGGATATGTTGCGTTTCATGATCTTTACGCTTCCTGTTTGGGGATATTGGAGCGGCGTATGGGTATTGGGTTTCGGGTGGTTGCTAAAACTATGGCGGAGAATTAGAAAATTTGTGTATGCACTTCTTTTTATAGCTATTGTAGGAGGAATAGCTGTTTCTGTGTATAAGGGAATAAAGACAAGAAGATTAGAGGAATTAAGGGTTCAGTATCAAGCCAGCCAGAAGCAAGCTGCCAACAGAAAATTGACTAACTATGAGCCGGTCAATATCCTCGCCGCTGAAGAAAAAAAGCCAGTCGACGATGATGAAGTAATCGAATGGGAGCCGGTCAATATTCCTGTTGCTGAAGAAAAAAAGCCAGTCGACGATGAGTGGGGAGAGTGGGAACCGGTCAATGCTCCGGTTGGTGATGCAAAGGATGAATATAGGGAATTACCGGAAGCGTTGGAGTATGAATTGAGGAGGATTAGGAATATTAATTCAGATTGACAACCTCATATATTTATGTTTATTATTATAAACGAGCGGAGGCTCCAGAGTGTCGAAACTCTGTACAATAAGCGGAAAACGCAACCGATATTGGCGTTTTTTTGTATCTAATTGATTATTGTGGGACGGGTGTTGAATAAGGCCATGGCTCAATAAACACCACCTGACTTATTGCAGGCTTTCGAACGTCCCACAACCTTTATATTTTCGAAAGGAAGCAATAAGATGGAAAAATCAAATAAAGAGTTGGAAGTTGAAAACGAGGCGCTGAGAAGTACCTTGAGTTTTGTGCTGGCCAAATTGAAAGAAGTGGTCGAACTGCTGGAGGGAGTCCGTCATGAGTAAAGAAATTTGTCTGACGGTTGACAATATTGAAGTGATTGACAACGAACCGCGGATTAAAGACGTGGTATTGGGCGAACGTCTGGGGTTAAAAAAAACGCGAGATGTGCGAGTTGTTATTAAGTCGAACATGGCGGAATTGCTGGCTTACGGCTGTGCGCCGTTAGTAACGGCGCACGAGAAAATCGGGTTTGTGACCCGGCAGACCGAAGCCTATTATCTCAATGAGCCGCAGGCGCTTTTGATCTGTATGTTTTCGCGGACGCAAAAAGCGGCGGCGGTGCGCAAAGAGCTGGTAGACGTTTATATGGCTTATCGCACCCAAGGGCTGACCAAGGTTAAAGAGCATTACCGTCAGGTTGGCAGGAAAGAGAGTTTGCCGGTCGGGGAAGGCAGTTTTGGCTTGATATACAAAAATGCCGTCCATGCGGTTTTGAATGAGGAAGAAGCGAGCCGAAAAGAATATCAGCTGTCGGATTATGAAGCGCAGGTGATTGAAAAGATGAGAAGCTGGCGCGCCTTTTTCGGGGCAAATTTGATGTTGGAGTTGGAAGAGAGGTTAAAAAAAATAACCCGGCCGGATAATTATTGTTTACAACTTAAAAGGGCTGTATTTGTAAAAATGCAGCCCTTTGTTGTTGACTAAGAGTATTATTTATGCAAAGATACAATCGGAAGGTTGTGTTATGCGAAAGCTGTCAATTCTTATTTGTATTTTTCTTTGCGGGGCGGCGCTGGCGGCAAGCCGGCAGCCGAACAAGAGCGTTGAGGTGTATTTTTCGCCTTCGTCCGCCTGTGAGGAAAACATTGTTAAGATGATCAACGGCAGCCGGCAGGAAATTGATGTTGCGGTCTATTCGCTGAACAATACGGATATTGTGGAAGCCTTGAAAGAGGCCGACCGCCGCGGAGTGAAAGTGCGGATCCTGACCGATCGTTTGCAGGCGGCCGGCAGAAGTTCGAAAGTGCGGGACCTTTACCGGGCCGGCGTCAATATCCGGGTGCACTCGAAACATAAGATAGAGCATAACAAATTTGCGGTGTTTGACGGAGAAACGGCAGTGACGGGAAGTTATAACTGGACGGAGCCGGCCACCAGCAAAAACAGTGAGAACTGTATTTTTTTCCATGACGGGGCGGCGGTGGCAGCATTTTCCGAACGTTTTATCTGGCTGTGGTCGGTAAACACAAAAGAAAAGTCCGACCGTTGGTTTGCGAAAAAAGAGGCGTTGGCGAAAGCCGATTGACAGCCGTTGGGGCTTGAGGTATAAAGAAAAAGTCCGGTGCTGGAACACCGGACTTAATTCTAAACCTAGAAAGGGGTTAACCTGTCTAACTTCTTCCTATGGAATTAGGATAGCTTATTTGACTTAAAAAGTCAATAGGCAAATGGTTAGCCCCTTTCGCATTTAAGCGAGAGGGGGTGCAAAGGATGATTAAGATAATGACTATTATCAAGATTATTCTTGAACTGATCATTGCTTTATATATGTAAGGCAAGAGGGAGAACCGGTAACGGTTCTCCTTTTTTATAACCGGCCGTCCGTTGCGGACGGCTTTTTTTATGGAGTGAGAGATGACTTTATTTTCGGATGTGAGCAAAGTCAATTATGTGGCGGACGGGACGGCGACGGAATTTCCGGTGCCGTTCAAGTTTTTTAAGAACAAAGACGGGACCGCGCAGATAAAGGTTTATTCGGGCGCCGGAGACGAGTTGAAAGTTCTGGAAGAAGGCAGCGACTACACGGTTGAGGGCAACGGCGAGGAAATTACCGGCAAGGTCGTGTTTGCGGCGCCGCCGGCGGAGAACGTGAAGCTTGCCGTTTTGCGCAACAAGCCGTTTTTGCAGGAAGCGGACTATATCAACGGCCAGTTGTTTGACATGGAGCAGCTGGAGGATTCTTTTGACGGCGTGTATATGAATTTGCAGGAGCTTCAGGAGCAGCTCTCCAGAGCGCTTTTGGTTGATCCGGTTTCCGGTGATGATCCGCAAAACATTGTGGAAACGGTGCTCATGTATAAAAACGCGGCACAGGCGGCGGCAAACGAAGCGGTAGCCGCGGCAGAACAGGCAAAGGCGCTGGTTGAACGAGCCGAAGCGGTGGTCGAGGCGTTGGGTACGCTGGCAGACGAAATTAACGGGGAGGTGATCTGATGGGAACGGTGGTTGAAAAAATCCGCTATATTGCCGGAACGAAAAGCGCTATCCGGTCGGCAATCTTAAAGAAAGGGGTTGAAGTCGGAGACGAGGTGACTTTTCGGGCGTATGCGGAAAAGATTGCGGAGATTGAAGGCGGGCAAAGTGCTGCCGCGTATGTTTTTGAGAATGCGACAATGGCGGTTGATTTTCCGCGGGAGGCATTGACGAGCGAGGCCGACAATTATTTTTACGGCACCGGTTCAGATCAGCTGGCGGCGATGAAAGCCTATCTTGATGCCGGAAACGAAGCAGCCTATTGGGGAGAATATGCTGCCAGCTGGCAGGTTCTGCAGAACTCGGAAACGTGGAGCGGAGCGCCGCTGGCAAACACAAACGTAGCTTTTGTGTTTAAAAATGCGGTTTATCCGCAGGCGTTCCATAGTCGTATAGGCTCTACCGAGTGGTCACTCCATGCAACTAACGATTGGGAAGTGTTCACGGCGTATTTGCAAAACGGCGCATCGCCGGAGTTTATGACGACACTGATTGATAGCGGGGAAAGTACTAATACGACCGGCGGTAAGGATGTGCCCGTTGATGGCAGCCGAGCTTTCAAATATTATGTTTTCAAATATACTTATGTTTGGTCTAATATATATAATATGTCTTTGAAAACGCTGGCCGGTAATGTCTCCTGTGCGTTGTCGTCGGCAAACATGACGCCGGAAGTCAGGGTTGGCTTGCGTTTTATAACCCGTATCCTTTGAAAGTGTCGTCAGTCACGGTCTATAACGGCGGGGATAATGTTTTGCCGCTTGACTGGAAATTTCAGGTTTCTGACAACGGCACAACGTGGACTGACGTGGCAAGCGGAACTAACACCAACACCACGGCCGGCAGCAGCTGGTCTTTCGATATTACCAGCCCCGGTTGGCACAAGTATCATCGTTTCTACACCTCATCCGGTCAGGGAAGGGACAGCGAATATCTGGGGTTGACCGAATTACAGATAACCGCGCTTGAGAAAGCTGAACGCTGGGTGATGGGCGGCGCTTGAACGATGTTTATCAGGTTTTTAATTGTGTTTTGGCTGGGGCTGATGCTCTGGCTTTTTTTGTGAGGTGAATATGGAAAAGCTGTTATTTGCCGTATACGGTCGCAAGAAATATATTACTCTGGACAAGTTAAGCCGGCAGGGAGTAGAAGTTCCCGCCGGTTTTGTTTTTGACGGTGTTTCGGTGCCGTGGTTCGTGATGTGGATGTTTACGCACAACGAGCTGAAAGAAGGGATCGAGGCGGCCTGCGTGCATGATTTTATGTGCGGGCATAAAGAACGGTACCGCCGGCGGGCGGCAACCTCAATTCTCCTGAAACTTTGGAAAAACGCCGGACTGGGTGAACGCTGGTACACGTCGTGGAAGCCGTGGGTTGTTTATCTGTTTGTTGAAATTTATCAGATTTCAAAGGGGTGGAAGTGATGGAGGTCTTATGCTGTCTGCGGTCAAAAAGGAGTTTGCAAAATTTATATTTCAACGGATGTCGAAAGAAAGAGCGGTCGATTTAATCAATTCGTTTCCGCTGCTGGAAGCGCAAAAGAAAATCTTGATTGAGGTTGACGTTTTGAAAATTCCTCAAAAACAAATAGCCTGGCAGGAAGGGCGGGAGGTGAAGACCATCTCCCGCCGGTATAACAAAGCCCTTGAAATGTCCTCGGATCTGTTAACTGCTTATATTTCAAGGCTTTTGGAGTGTCCCGGAAAGTAGAACCGGCGGCGTTCTTTATGATTATTGTGACAGGTACTCTGGATATGAAGAAAGTATCCGGAGTTATTTTTATAAATAAGTTTTCGAAGGCTTTCTTCATTAACTCAACAATAATGGAGAAACGATCATGATGATTAAAACAGCAGACGGAGAAAAGTCCGTCGCCTCCAAAGGACTGGCCGGTGCCGCTCTCGGTTTGGCTATTCCGGGAACCGTGGCGCTGGTTAACCAGCTTTCAAACGGCGGTGGTTTGCTGGGCGGCCTGTTTGGCGGTCTGGGAAATGCCGGTGCCGTTGCGGCCGGTGCAACCGCGGTCGGTGACAGCCGGGTGATTTCGGCTTTGGAAGCGTATATTGCCAAGCTGGAAGCCGAACGCTATACCGACAGTATCGGCATTGACGTCTACAAAGAAGCGATTGCGTTGTCAAACAAGAACGACGACAAAATCAACGCCAACTACAAAGAACTGGCGGCAGCCTTTGCCGCTTTGGACAAGCAGGTGGCGGTCGATAAACAGGCGACGGTCGACAACTTCGCATATCTCAACAATCGTATTGATACGACCAGAAACGAAATTCTGTGTTATTGCAACGCGACTTTCGTTCCCGGAAAGCTGGTTAGAGGTTTATCGGCAGGCGGCGCCTCTTATCCGTAAAATAGCGGGAGGCATGAAATGAAAACTTTAACCGAACATGAGGATTTTTACAGCAGGCTGAGCGATGCCGGCGAGAAACTGCTGGATAAAATCGAGGCCAAGCTGGACAAGGGCGAGAAAATCTCGTCCGAAACGGTGGCCGATATGGCCAAAGCCGTTGGGCACATGATGAAGTCTGAGGCCAAGACGATTTGGATGATGAAACATCATGAACACGGTGAGGAACTGTAACGACGGGGAGCGGAAACGCTCCCTTTTTTATGGAGCAAAAAAAGTAATGGATTGGAGTTTGTTTGCCGGCGTTTCGGCGCTGATCGGCGTATTGTGCAACTTTATCAGAATGGGAGAATGGAAAGCAAGGCAGGAAACAAAAGTCGATAATCTGGAAAAACGGATGGATGCGTTTGAACGTTCAATCGGCGAGCTTTTGCGGAAAAACGACGTGCAGACGCAACTGCTGACGGAACTGAAGGTTAAGCTGGATTTGATGTTTGAAGACAAGTCCAAAAAGAAAAGAGGAGAAAAGCTGTGACGGAAGACGATGTTTTAACGCTGGCGCGAACCGTATGGGGCGAGGCCAGAGGCGAGGGGACAGAAGGACAAAAGGCGGTAATTCATACCGTCTTTAATCGTTTTAAATCAGGGCGCTGGTATGCCGGCAAAACGATTGCCGCTACCTGTAAAAAGCCCTGGCAATATTCGTGCTGGAACAAAAACGACCCGAATCGTGCCAAGATGGAAGAACTGACTTATATTGAGCTTAAACCGTATATTGATTTGATCGAAGAGGCGGAATTTGAACCGGATCCGACCGGCGGTGCAACTCATTATTATAATCCGAAGGTTTGTGCGGCGCCGAAATGGGCGGCCGGCATGCGGCCTTGTTACGTTTGCGGACATCATTTGTTTTTTAAGGGGATTGCCTGATGGAAAATGAACATAAAAATTGCCGGTACCGGTTTTGGCGGTGGCTGATCGGGCTGGCCTTGAAAAACAAAAGGGTTTACTGGCTGCTGTGGGGAATGCTGGCCGTGCTGGCAATATGCGCATGGCGGTTCGGTCTGGCGGGGTTGCTATGGTAAACAGGCTGATACGCTGGGCGGTGACCATGCTTATGGTTGCCGCCCTCTGCTTTGCCTTTTACGAGGTAGGGCAGGAAGTCGGCCGAAGCGAGGCCAAAATTCAAGTGATAGAAAAACAGGTTGAGGTGATTAGATATGTGGAAAAGAAGAAGGCTGAGATTCATGCGCGCCCTAATGCCGGCCGCGATGATTTGCTTAAGCTCATGCGCGCCGGTCGTTTATAGCGGTTGTCCGGTTTATCCGGTAGCCGGCGAAAAGGTGGCCGCGGAGCTGGAGAAAATCAGTTATGACCAGGCGCCGAACTTTTGGGAGTGGCTGGGGCGGATCGATAAATTGCGGCAGGAGCTGGAAGTATGCGGAAAATGAAGGTTTGGATATATCGGCCGGATATGGCCAACCGTGTCGATCCGGCATGTTTATATGATTACCGTGGGCAAAACTATTATGACTGGAAAAGGGATGAAGAAACTTTGTATAGAGAAAAACTTGAAAAAGTACGAGAGAAGCTGAATAATCCGCCGGACTACCAGGTCCATGATTACTGGCGGTGATTTGAGGCGGGAAAGGGAAATAGGAGAGAGAATTGTATATTAATTGTGCAAAATTTGTGCAACTTTGATCAAAACGACTCGCATTTTTTTGCACAATTTAACATTTTATTGTTTCTGAAAAATCATTTGAATAAAATAAAAACCCTAGGAAAACCTAGGGTTTGGTATTGGCGCGCTCCGGGCGATTCGAACGCCCGACCCACAGCTTAGAAGGCTGTTGCTCTATCCTGCTGAGCTAGGAGCGCATCTCAACAACGATTTTCAGGTATGTAAATTGCACATTTTTTACCGCTTGTCAACAAGATATTTGAGAAAAACGGCTTTTAACCGGCAAAAGCCGAACGGGTTGCAAATAAGCGGACATGCTGTTATAAGAACGGACAGGGATTCTCTTTTTTAGAAAGGCAAACAAAATGAACATATTGGCCGAAGCCGCCGGTTATATTGCCGGCCTCTGCATAGCCACCTGTTTTCTGCCGCAGACCTTGCGGACGATCAGAAGCAAAAACGTGCAGGAGCTGTCGCTGACGAGTTATGTCATTTACTGTACGGGCATGGTCTGCTGGGTTTTTTACGGCATTTATCTGCATTCGGTGCAGATGATTCTGTTTAACCTGATTTCGCTTTATTTTGCCGGCACGATTTTGTTTATGATCGTAAAATACAAGAAGAAAGACTGATTGCGGCGGCATGTCAGCGGCCGCCGCAGTTTTGCGCCAGATAGTCGTTATAGGCTCTGACCCGGCGGTTGTATGCTTCCGCCTTTTTCCGGGCTTCTTCGGCCAGCCGCCAGGCTTCGGTCGGAGAAGGGGCGTTTTCGATCAGGCGGGCATAGCCGCCGATTTCTTCCGCCGTGCGGCGCGGAGGTTTCAGCCTGTCGGCTTCCGCCTGCTTGTCCGGCGGACAGAGAAATTCTCCGTTTTTCAACGGCGGCGGCGTATCCTGCGGAATTTCGCGGAAGTTGAAGAAAAGGGAAACGGCGCCGAGGAGGGCGGCCGTTGTCCAGATGATTTTAGCCGTTTTGGTCATTTTGGCTCCGGGTGGTGTCGTGTACTTTGCGGATAACGCTTAAGAGATAGACGACGCCGAGTCCCATTATCGCAACCGCGCCGTTCTGCGAACCGAACAGATCGGAGGCAAAACCCATCAGCAGCGGAAATACGGCGCCGCCGAAAATGCCCATGATCATCAGTCCCGAAATTTCGTTTTTCTTTTCCGGCAGATGCAAAATCGCCTGCGAGAACATGATCGGGAACAGGTTGGCGTTGTTAAAGCCGATCAGGGCGATACAGGCGTAAAGCGCGGCCGAACTTCGGAAAAGCAGCAGACCGAGCATGCCGGCGGCCAGAAGAAAGATGCTGACGGCATAGAAACGGCGGGTGGAAAAGTTGGCGAGAATGAAGGTGCCGGCCAGGCAGCCCATCGTTCTGAACAGAAAATAAACGCTGGTGGCATAGCCTGCTTCGGTCAGGCTCAGTCCGAGCTTGTCCATGATAATCCGCGGTGCGGAAACGTTGGTGCCGACGTCTATGCCCACGTGGCAGACGATGCCGATGAAGCAGAGCAGGACGGTCGTATCGCCCAAAAGCGAAAAGCATTCTTTGAAGGTAGAGGCGCGTCCGGTCATTTCTTCTTCTTTGATCTTTTCAAACGAAAGCGCTGCCGCGGCAATGACGCCCTCAACCAGATAAACGGCGAATAAAAGCCGCCAGTTGTTGAAATGCAGGGCGCCCCAGGCGGCGATGATCGGCGCCGTGAAAGCGGCGATGGCTTTTACGAACTGGCCGAAGGTGAGGGCCGAAGACAGGCGTTTGTCGCTGACGATGTTGGACAGCAGGGGGTTGAGCGACACCTGCATGACGGCGTTGCTGATGCCGAGCAGCGAGAAAGATATCAGAATCAGCGGCAGGTTGTAGTCAATGAGCGGAATAATCAGCGCGACGGAGGTGAGCACCAGACTGAGAATCACGGTTTTGCGTCGGCCGATCTTGTTCATCAGCATGCCGGTCGGCACCGAGCAGACAAGAAACCAGAAGAAAACCATTGAAGTGAAAAGGTTGGCGACCGAGTCCGAGAGTTCAAAGTCTTTTTTGACATAGTTGGTGGCAATGCCGACCAAATCGACGAAGCCCATGGCGAAAAAGGCGAGCATGATCGGAACGAGCTTCAGCAGTATGTGAGATCTTTTTTCCATTTTTCTATCCTTTCAAATCCGGGGTGTATACGGGCCAGGCGCCAGGACGGGTACAAACGAAGGCGGAAACGCGGACGGCGTCGCGATGGGCCTGTTCCATCGTTTTGCCGGTCAGGATTCCGTAAACGAAAGCGCCGGAAAAGGCGTCGCCGGCGCCGACGGTGTCGACGACTTCGACTTTGGGCGTGGGCAGGTATGAACGGGCCTGCGGCGAGTAGATGACGCTGTAGTTTTCGCCGGCGGTAAAAATCAGATAACGCAGTCCGTATTCTGCCAGCAGGGTGCGGCAGACCTCCTCGTCGGAACCGGCAAGGGAAAACAGCCGGCGGACGGTAAGTATTTCGTCGTCGTTGATTTTGAAAACGTCGGCATAATTCAGAAATTCGCGGATCAGCCCGGCATCGTAATAGCGTCCGCGCAGGTTGACGTCAAAGAATTTGAGAGCCGAGGACGGCGCCTGTTCAAGCAGGCGGACGACGCTTCGGCGGCTGACAGGGGTTCTTGAAGCGAGCGTTCCGTAACAGACGGCGTCTGCGCGGCGCACGATTTCCAAAGCCCGGCGTTCGCACGGAATGTAGTCCCAGGCGACGTCTTCGACAATGGTATAAGAAGGGATGCCGTTTTTGAGTTCGACCAAAACCTTTCCGGTCGGGCGGGGAACCCGGGCGATCAGGTGGGCAATGCCGTTTTGGTTTAATTCCCGCAATATTTCGTCGCCGTCCGGGTCATTGCCGACCGCGCTGATTGCATAGCCTTCGGCGCCCATGGCCGCGGCGTGGTAAACGAAATTGATCGGCGCGCCGCCGGCGCGTCTGCCGCCGGGGAGCATATCCCACAGAATTTCTCCGATTCCGACGACGACGGTTTTTTTCTTTTCGGTCATGGCAATATGTCCTCTGCATAAAAATTATATGCCGATATAATACCATATATTCATCTGCTGATCAATCTTTAAGAGTGCGCCGGAAAGTTGACGGAACAAAAAAGGCTGCCGTCCCGGGAGGGAGGCAGCCGAAAATGCGGCGAACGGCGTCAGCCGGCGATGAGAAAGCCCGCGGCCAGAACGACGTTTGCCAGAAAAACATGGCCGACCACCAGGAAGGTGACGTTTGTTTTGGACGACAGTCCGCGTTTTTTGGACAGGGACGGCCGGCGCGAAACAAGTGTCAGGACGGTCGTAACCAGCGTTGTAAACAGCAGCAGATGAACCGCCGCCGCCACCGGCAGGAAAAGCCCGTTGTCAAAGTGCGTTGCGACCGGAAAAACGAGCAGCGCCGTGAGAACGGAAATCCCGAAACAGGCGGCACGGGGGATCATTTGATGTTTCCGCCGGCAGAGCAGGGTCACAAGGCCGCAGGCGACGGCAGACGGTACGGTGAAAGCCAGTGTCGCAGGGCCGGCCAGAAGGCAGGTAAAACCGCCGAAAGCGACGCTAAACGTCAGCAGCAGCGGAAAATGCCAGCGGCGGACGTTTCTGTGGCCGATCAAAAGGATCAGAAAACTGATTATTGACAGGAAACACAACACGTCACGGATGGCGTCGGTTGTCCGGTCAAAGAAACAGACAAGGGGCGTTAACGCCCACATGACCAGCGAAGCGGCCGCAAAAATTTTGAACAGGACTTTGAAGGCGTATACCGACAAGTCGTTTGCTTTCTCTCTGTCAGTGTTCAGGTCGGAGACACTGAAAAAGGCATTTTTATCCATAAGTATAAAGGTTAATAATTATCAATGGGTGTCATTATAAGAAAATGGACAAAAAAGTCAAGCGGGAAAGCCGTCCGAAAGATGCACGCACGGAAAAAAGGGAGAATTTTGCAGAGTTTCGCAATAATTGATTTTTTGCCTTGAACGATAAATTTAAAATAGTATTTTAGGGGTAAAACAGATCAAGGAGAAGAAAATGGCTGAATATAAAACCAAAGTGCTGATTATCGGATCCGGTCCGGCCGGCTATACCGCGGGCATTTATGCCGCGCGGGCGGGAATGCGTCCGGTACTGGTCAGCGGGCTGCAAAAAGGCGGACAGCTGACGATCACCACCGACGTGGAAAACTTTCCCGGCTTTCCCGAACCGATCAACGGCGGCGAACTGATGCAGAGAATGCATGACCAGGCGGTCAACGTCGGCGTGGAGATTGTCGACGACCAGATTTCGGAGGTCGATTTTTCCGCCCGTCCGTTTGTGCTGATTTCCGAAGGGGCCAACTCCTACCGGGCGGAAAGCGTAATCATTGCCACCGGCGCTTCGGCCCGCTGGCTGGGACTGGAAAACGAGGAAAAGTTCCGCGGCTTCGGCGTTTCCGGCTGTGCGACCTGCGACGGCTTCTTTTACCGCAACAAGGACGTGGCGGTTGTCGGCGGCGGCAATACGGCGGCGGAAGAAGCGCTTTATCTGGCCGGCATCGCGCGCAGCGTCACGCTGGTTCACCGCCGCGACGAACTGCGGGCGGACAAGGTTTTGCAGGAACGCATCAAAAGCAACCCGAAAATCATCGTTGAGTGGGACAGCGTGATCGACGACATTATCGGCGGCGACAATCCGAAAGGCGTCACCGAAATCAGGGTTAAAAACCTGAAAACGGACAAATACAAAAACATTGCGGTCGCCGGCGTGTTTATTGCCATCGGCCACAAACCGAACACCGAAATTTTTAAAAACGCGATTGTGCTTGACAACCAGGGGTATATCGTGACCGTGCCGGGCAGCTGCCAGACCAGTGTGCCGGGCGTATTTGCGGCGGGCGACGTCAAGGATTCCGTTTACCGGCAGGCAGTGACGGCCGCCGGTTCCGGCTGTCAGGCCTTTCTCGAAGCGCAGCGTTTTTTGCAGGAAGAATGATTATTGCCGGGGCGGAACCGGGCAGCTGCCTTTGGTTTCGCCTACGGCTTCCGCTTCGGGTTCCGGACGGGTGTTGTTGGGGAAGGAACAGCCGCAGTTGTCGTCTTCACGGCAATCGCATTTTTCCTCAAAGTTTTCGATAATCATCTTTTTTTCCGATTTTTTCATGGATAAATCTCCTGCAAGCGATAAAACAAAACCGGACTTTTCAAAAAGTCCGGTTTTATATTTATGCGCGGCAAAAAGATTTTAAAGAGGATCAGTAAATGACCTCAAGAATTTCAAAAGACTTCTTTCCGCCCGGCGCCGTATATTCCGCTACGTCGCCCACTTCTTTGCCGATCAGCGCCTTGGCCAGCGGCGAGGAAAGGGAAATCTTGTTTTTTTCGATGTCGGCCTCATAGTCGCCGACGATCTGGTATTTGCTTTCCTTGTCGGTGTCTTCGTCAACCACCAGAACCACGGCGCCGAAGCGGACGATGTCGCCTTTGTTGAGGCTGGGATCAATAACCTGGGCGCGGCTGATAACCGCTTCCAGTTCCTGAATGCGCCCTTCGATAAAGCTCTGCTTTTCCTTGGCGGCCGAATATTCCGCGTTTTCCGAAAGGTCGCCGTGCGAACGGGCTTCGGCAATCGCGGCAATGATGTTGGGGCGTTCGACGCCTTTCAAATTCTTCAGTTCCTGCTCAAGTGCAGTGAACCCTTCCTTGGTCAAAGGGAACTTATCCATTTTTCTCACCTCTATGCTAAAAATTAAAAAATTTGACTGCGAAAAGGTTTACCTTTCACAGCCATTGCTTTTGTAAGTTGATGAAAAGGAATATAACACCGGGAAAAGAATTTGGCAAGCAAATTTTGCGGTGAATAAGCGTTTTTTCGCTATACACGGTTTGGGCATATGATATAATAAGGCGGTAATTTTGACTTTTCCGGAGAACTGACGATGAAAAAGACTTATATGCTGGCGGCAGCCGTTCTGACTTTTGTTGCAACCGATGCGCAGGCGATAGACAGCACCGGCTGCGGGCTCGGTTCCATGGCCTGGCGCGGCGTTTCGGGCCCCGAAGCGCAGATTTTGGCGGTCACCACCAACACTTCCACCGGCAGCCAGACGTTCGGCATCACTTTCGGCACTTCCGGCTGCGATCCCGACGGACGGGTCACCGGCGGAACGCAGAAAATGGTTCTTCGCTTTATCGAAAACAATATGGAACAATATGCCCTTGACGCCGCCCGCGGCGAGGGGGAAACGCTGGACACGCTTGCCGGCATGCTGAATATGGACAAACGGACGTTTGCCGAAAAATCGCGGCAGAATTTTGCCCGCATCTTTCCCGACGGCAACGTTGACGCCGTTTATGTTACCGGGAAGATTTTTGAAGTCGTCAAAGCCTGATCCGCTGTCGGCGGTTTCCGTGCGGACGGTCGAAACCGCCTTGATGTCCGCCCATGAAATTTCTTCTGTTCAGTCTTTTGCTTTTGTGCGGCGCTTCCGCCGCAGCCGCTGATGATATCCGGTTGGCGGAAGATCCGCAGTGGCTGGCACTCGTCCATTATCGTCCGGGTATTTTTTCCGGCTGTCGCGGCACCATTGACAGCGAAGATTTTTATCTGGCGGAAAACGGACGGACGGACCCTGCGGCGGAGCTGGAGGCAACCGTTCGCCTGTTTGTCCAGGGGGATGACAAAGACAAGATCTGCCGTTTCCCCGCAAGATACATATTTCTTAAAAATAAAGGAATGGTCGACAAATTTGATGTAAAATGTGAAGAGTTTGACCGGTTTAAGAAAGATTTGCGCCCGGCCGGCGCCACGCTTTTGTTTACCGATGCTTACATGAACAATCCGTCTTCCCTGTTCGGCCATACGCTGCTCAGAATTGACACGGCGCGCAAAGGCACTCAGCTTCTGGCTCACGGCGTCAGTTACGGCGCTTTTACGAAAGGGGCGGAAGGCACTCTGTTGTATGCCGTCAAGGGGCTTGCCGGCGGTTATTACGGCGGCTGGACGGTCAAGCCGTATTATGACGTCATCAACATGTACAACAACATCGAGAACCGGGACATTTGGGAAATGAAGCTGAATTTTTCTCCGGCCGAACTGGAAATGCTGGTGGCGCATTTGTGGGAAGTCGGCCATACCCGGACCCGTTATTATTTCTTTACCAAAAACTGTTCGTACATGCTGCTTGAAGTTTTGGATGCGGTGCGGCCGGAAGCCGGGCTGGCGGCGCGTTTTCCGCTGCATGCAATCCCCCTGGACACGGCCAAGGCGGTCTATCGTTCGCCGGGATTGGTCAAGGGCGTCAGCTACCGGCCGTCAAGACGGACGCGGATCGTTTTTCAGGCCCGCCGGATGACGGCGGCACAAAGACAGTCTCTGCTGCCGGCGGCGGAAGGAAAAACGGCGGCGGTGTCCGATCTGACGGAAAAAGAGCGGGCAGAGGTGCTGGAAACGGCTTATCAGTATGTGCAGTATTTGTACGTGGCGGAAGACATAGAACTGGCGGAGTACCGACGTCGCAGTTTTGCCTTGTTGTCTGCCCGCAGCCGGCTGCAGGTGCCGGCCGGCGCAAAAGAAGAAAAGCCGGTCGGCAGGACGCCGCTTGCCGCCCATGAGTCAATGCGTGTTTCGGTCGGCGCGGGAAGCAGGAACGGCAACGCTTTTCAGGAATTTGCGTTTCGCCCGGCATATCATTCGCTTGAAGACGACGATTTCGGGCTGCTGCCCGGAGCCGAAATTAATTTTCTGAATCTGAGGCTTCGTCGTTACGATCGTACGGACAAAACGGTTTTAAACCGGCTGGACGTTCTCGGCATCCGGTCGCTGTCGCCGGCGGACGAACTGTTTTCTCCGTTGTCTTTTACCGTTTCCCTTGCTCTCGCGCGGGAGGAAGATCCCGCAACCGGCCGTGAAGGATATGTGCTGAACGGCAGCGTCAGTGCCGGCAAAACGGTTGCCGCCGCAGACAATGTGTATTTCTACGCGTTGGCCGGGGTTGCCGGCGGATACGGCGGTTTTCTGCCGCGCAATCAGTATGCGGCAATAGAGCTGACGGCGGGTCTGTTTGCTGGTTTTGACCGTTTGAAACTGTTGGCGGAAGCGAAAAAAAGCTTTTCTTCGTCCTCTTTTGCCGAGCGGATCCGGTATCGGGCGGAGGCGGGAATGCCGTTGGCAAAAAACTGGTCGCTGGCGGCGGAATATCTCTTTGACGATAACGCAGGGAAAGACAATGATGAAGAATTTTCCGTTTCCGTTCGTTATTATTTCTGAACTTTTGTCGAAAAAGCTTGCGGAGTGACAAAAAAACGACTATAATGCGGACATTGGAAAAATTATTTTGCTTTATGCGTTGTTGATATTATTGCACCGTCTTCAAACAGCGAAAATGTTTTTTCTTTTGTTTAATTCTAAAAAATAACCATATGAAAAAGATTAAGAAAATTATCAAAAATGCGATGGCATGGGCAACGGAAAGCGATTTTCGCCTGTTTGCCGTCGTCTGCGAAGTCTGTGCCGTTGTTTTTACGGTGTGGGCATGTTGCAGCGAAGTTTGTTTTTTCTGGCAGGAGATTGTTTTTTTGTATGCTCTTCCGTTTGCGGTATGGGCAGGCGAAAAAGTTTTGGTCTTTTTGCTGGCGCTGCTGATGACGGCCGTCGAATTGTTTGAGCAAAAGACGGAAAAAAATTAAGTTCGCAAGCAATTGCGGATAAGACAGAAAAACGGCATCTTTGTAAAGATGCCGTTTTTTTTGCAACCGGAAAGCCTTCGGCCGGGCAGGGCTGCCGGTCGGCGAAAACGGCTTTTCTTTTTTAAGCATGATGTTTGTCTTGCATTTTGCCGATAACCGTTATAGTTTTTATAACAAAACGCAATATAAGGAGAAAAACATGTTAAGAGAAGACATTCAGAACGCGATTAAAGAGGCGATGAAAAATCATGAAACCGAGCGTCTGAGCACGGTACGGATGATTTTGGCCGGGGTTAAGGAAAAAGACGTTGACGCCCGCGGCAAGGGAAAAGAATGCGCAAGCGATGCCGATCTCCTGTCGATGATGCAGACAATGATCAAACAGCGTCAGGAATCCGCCAAAATGTACCGTGACGGCGGCCGTGAAGAGCTGGCGGCGAAAGAGGAAGCGGAAATTTCCGTAATTCAGGGATTTTTGCCCAAGCAGATGAGCGAGTCCGAAGTGGAAGAAGCCGTCCGCGCGGCGATTACCGAAACCGGCGCCGCCTCGATGAAGGAGATGGGAAAGGTGATGGGCGCCTTAAAGGAAAAATATGCCGGGCAGATGGATTTCGGCGCGGTTTCCGGCAAAATCAAGGCAATGCTGGGTTAAGTTGAGCTAAAAAGCGAATGGAAACCGACTTTCAGAAATTTCTTGACGAACTGCGCGCGCGGGTTTCGGTGGCCGAAGTTGTCGGCGCCAAAGTCAAACTGGTGCGCAAGGGCCGCGAATATATGGGACTTTGCCCGTTTCACAACGAGAAGACGCCGTCTTTTACGGTCAACGAGGCCAAAGGCTTTTACCATTGTTTCGGCTGCGGGGCGCATGGCGACATCATCAAGTTTGAGATGGAAGCCAACGGCCTGCCGTTTATGGATGCGGTGACCAAACTGGCCAACAAAGCCGGCCTCCGGGTGCCGCAGATTCACAAAGAAAGTCCGGAAGAGGTGCAGAAACGCAGTTCCTGGTATGAAATTACCGAACTGGCGGCTGCCTATTTTGAGAAAAACCTGCGCCTGACCGCCGGGCGGGAGGCAATGGCCTATCTGGCGCGGCGCGGCTTTGACGAAAACATCATCAAAAAGTTCCGGCTCGGTTACGCGCCCGACAACAACGGACTCAAGGCCTGGCTGGCGTCAAAAAACGTGAGCGAAAGCGACATGATCGAGCTGGGACTGGCGGTGCTGTCGGAGAAAAACGGCAAGCTGTACGATTTTTTCCGCGACCGGGTGATCATTCCGATCATGGACAAACGGGGTCGGGTGATCGCTTTCGGCGGCCGGGTAATGGGCGACGGGCAGCCGAAGTATCTGAACTCGCCGGACACGCCGGTTTTCAATAAACGCCGGGTGTTGTACAATTTGAACTATGCCCGCGACAAGGCGTTTGAAAAAAGGCGGATCGTCGTCTGCGAAGGTTACATGGACGTGATTGCCCAGGCCAAATACGGCTTTGACTATGCGGTAGCGCCGCTCGGCACCGCCCTGACCGAGGAACAGATTGCGGAAGCCTGGAAAATCTGTCCGGAGCCGACGCTGTGTTTTGACGGCGACAATGCCGGCATCCATGCCGCCATCCGTTCGATTGACCGGGCGCTGCCGATTTTGAAAGCCGGCTATTCACTGAAATACGTTTTTCTGCCCGACGGCATGGATCCCGACGAATTTTTGAAAGCCAAAGGCGCCGACGAATATGAAAAGGCGCTGGAAAACACGGTGCCGCTTGCCGACCTCTTGTGGCGCAAGAACGTCGAGGCGGTTGTCGCCGACACGCCGGAACAAAAGGCTCTGTTTGAAAAAACGCTGCTGGAGGAAGTGGCGAAGATTGCCGACGAAAAAGTGCGCGGTTATTATCTGCAGGACATGAAAAACCGGATTTACGAGCGTTTTCGCCGGCCGGCGCGGGAAGAGCGGACGGAAAGAAACACCGATTACCGGCGAAGTGCCGAGGGGAGCGGACGCAAGAAAAACGACAAAACGGCAAAGGCGGTTGCCCGGCCGCAGCCGGTGAGGATTACGCTGGACGAACTGGTCGGCAAGTTTATTGCCGCGGCGATGTTCTGTTATCCGTGCCTGATCGGGGAATATGAAGAAAAAGCCGGCATGTTTGAAATCAAGGACAGCGGTCTGAAGCTGCTGCTGGAAAAAATGGCGGAAGTTTATCACCGGGACGAACCGGCGGACAGCGGCGCGTTGTATACGGCGCTGAAAGAAGAGGAAGCTTCCGGTTATGTCGACCGTCTGTGGGAAGTGAAGATGCTTCGTCAGCAAAATCCGGATCTGCGCAAGCTCCGGCATGACATTGACAACAAGATCCTCGAGATGCAGCTTCGCCAGCTGGAAAACGAGATTAAGGAATGCCTGCGGGAGATTGAAACCGCCGAGTCGTTCCCGAATGAGACTTACCGGCGCTACGAAATGCTGAAAAAAGAGCGGGAAACCCTTTTGGCCGAACAGCAGGCCGATCCTTCGCTTTAGGGCAGAAAACGGCCGGTATATTCACTTTGGTTGTATTGTCGTTTGCAAAAGGTTAATTATTTATAAACAGTACTGTTGACAAATTGACAATAAAACTCTAAAAAAGAGCCGCTAGCAACTTGTTTGCCGGATGCAACGTCCGGCTGAAAAATCGATTTTTGGGAAAAAATATGTCAGACACAGAAAATCAGGACTTTTATGAAGCAGGCGCAGCGGATGCCCCGCTGATTGACAGTTTGGGCAGCGCTATCAAACGGATTGTCGAAAAAGGCAAAACCCGCGGCTATATTACGGTGGAAGAGCTGAACAAGGCTTTGCCGTCGGAAAAAGAGTCTTCCGAACAGATCGAAGACATTATGTCCGAAATTTCCGATATGGGAATCAGCATCATCTCGGAATCGGAAGCGGACAATTTTGAACCGGAAGAAGAAGCCGAAGAAGACGAAGACTATGAGGAAACCGGCAATTTCGACGAAAAGGAAATGGGGCGTTACGACGACCCCGTCCGTATGTATTTAAAAGAAATGGGGTCGGTCGAACTGCTCTCCCGCGAAGGGGAAATTGCAATCGCCAAGCGGATTGAGGCCGGCAAAACGGTTATGATTGACGGCTTGTGCGAAAGCCCGATGACGATTAAGGCCATCGCCGGCTGGAAAGACGACCTTTTGTCGGGCAAAATGCAGTTGCGCGACGTGGTCGATCTGGAAATGATGTACGGCGATGATCCGGAAGCCCTCGTTTACGAAGACGAGGAAAGCACGCCGGTCGACAGCCTGGAAAAAGTGGTAGCCGAGCTGGAAAAAAAGGAAAATCTCGACGATATTGACGAGGACCTGGAAGACGACATGGACCTGGAAGACGCCGTTGACGACGAAGACGGCGCGGACGAAGACGAGGACGCTGCCGACATTGACGGCGAAAGCGACGTTGATCCTGCCGACGGCGGCGAGCATCTGGACGATGCCGGCGACGGCGTGGGCGGTCATTCTTCCGCTTCCGTCTCCGCCATGGAAGAGGCGTTGTGGGAACCGGTGCTGGAAATTCTTACCAAAATCTCCAGCTATTATGACGATTTGAAGAAAATCCAGAGCCAGCGGGTGGAGGCCATTCTGGCCGGCAAGAGCATCAAGCCGGCGGTTGAAAAGAAATATGTTCAGGTCAAGAAGGAACTGGTCGAACTGATGAGTTCCATTCACCTCAACGCGGTGCGGATCGAACAGCTGGTGGAACAGCTGAACGATCTTAACAAACGCCTGATGGGGCTGGAGGGAAAACTGCTGCGTTATGCTCTGGCATGCAAAATCAAGCGTGAAGATTTTTTGGAAGCTTATCAGAAGTCGGAGCTTGACCCCAACTGGGTAGAAAACGTTTCGCACAAAAAAGACAAACACTGGCAGGAATTTGTCACCAAGTACGGCACCGAAGTGCTGGAACTGCGCGACAGCGTTGCCCGCATGGCGCAGGAATGCGGACTGCCGATTACCGAATACCGCCGGATGGTCGATACCATCAAAAAGGGCGAACGGGAAGCCGAACGTGCCAAAAAGGAAATGATCGAGGCCAATCTGCGGCTGGTAATTTCGATTGCCAAAAAGTATACCAACCGCGGGCTGCAGTTCCTGGATCTGATTCAGGAAGGCAACATCGGTCTGATGAAGGCGGTTGACAAATTCGAATATCGCCGCGGCTATAAGTTTTCGACTTATGCCACTTGGTGGATCCGTCAGGCGATTACCCGTTCGATTGCCGATCAGGCGCGGACGATCCGTATTCCGGTGCATATGATCGAAACCATCAACAAACTGGTGAGAACCTCAAGACAAATGCTTTCGGAAATGGGACGGGAACCGGTGCCGGAAGAACTGGCGGCGCGGCTTTCGATGCCGCTTGAGAAGGTGCGCAAGGTGATGAAGATTGCCAAAGAGCCGGTCAGCCTGGAATCGCCCGTCGGTGACGAAGAAGATTCCTCCCTCGGCGATTTTATCCCCGACGAGAGCGCTTTGCAGCCGCTTGATTCCGCGATCCATACCAACCTGAAAGAAACCTGCACGCGGATTTTGTCTTCGCTGACGCCGCGCGAGGAACGCGTTCTGCGGATGCGTTTCGGCATCGGTATGAACACCGACCATACGTTGGAAGAGGTCGGCCAGCAGTTTAACGTCACCCGTGAACGCATTCGTCAGATCGAGGCGAAAGCTCTGCGCAAGCTCAAACATCCGAGCCGTTCGCGCAAACTGCGTTCGTTTCTGGATCAGTAAACTTCTGCCGACTGACGCAAGCGGTATATTGACTGTTCCGAACTGTATTCGTCCGGCCAACGGGCTGTGCAAGCCCGATGGCCGGGCAGAAGGTCTGCATCCGCCTGCTTGCGCAGACGTGAACCGTAAAAGCAAAGCCCCGGTTTTTCCGGGGTTTTGCTTTATTGCGTTTCTAACAGCAACCCCTCGTTTTTCTCGGGGCAGAATGCTTTAGTGCCGAAACAACACCGTTCTGCGTCTTTGATCATGGTCAAGCCGCAGGCTTTGCCGCTGTTTTGGAAAAACAGAATTGCCGGAAAAGTTCTGCGCCGGATGTAAATTGCATGGCTTGCGGCTTTGTCTGCAGGCTTTCTCCGTCTGATGCAAAAGAGTGAACATTGCTTTCAGGGAGCAAAACCGCGCGAGACTACCGGCCGGGCCGGAGTTTTTTCTGAGGCGGAAAAGGGACGGAAGACGGGGCGAAAAGACGGAAACGCGAGCCGACAAAAGTGGAAAAAAGAAAAACGGAAAGGTGAAGCATTAACGGCGCAGGAAAGGGCAAAACGAGGGAAAAAAGGAAATGTTGCGAAGAAGAGAGGCAAACGCGGCAAAGAACGGCGAAGAAGTCGTTGCGGCAAGGCAGAAAATGCCGGCAAAGGAAGAAGAAGGCGGCAGAAAGAGTATGGACGGAAAGGTTCGTATAAAATGACGATATTGTTGTAACGTGAGGAAGAAGAAGCGTAAACGGAAAGCAGGAAAGAGGAATGTTGTGTTCCCCAAACAGGTTTGCAAATCAACAAACCGTATGGAGTTATTGCCGGTTCAGACCAATGCCGCAATTCGGCAATTATATCCGTCAGCCGTTAAACAAATCTTACGACGAAACAAGGCGGAAGGGAAACGCCGGCAGAAAAGTCTTGTTTCCCGGCCGTGTCGGCGCTATTATCAAAAAAAATCGGAGACTTTTTCAAAGGAGACTATCTGCAAATGACATGCAATTATTCGGATGAAGACAAACGGCAAATGCTGATCACGGCCAAGTCCAGAAACAAATCGAGGTTGCGGGAACTGATTGATTTCTGCCGTCTTTCCGGTTTTCGGAAACTGGGGATTGCAACCTGTGCCGGCGTACTTGTCTACGGCGCCCGGCTGGCCCGATTGCTGGAAGAGGCCGGTTTTGAGGTTTTTATCATCAACTGTAAGGAAAGCGGGCTGAAGGCTTCCGAGCTCAACGAGGAGTTGCGCGGGCCGAGCTGCGATCCGTTGTCGCAGGCGGAATATTTAAACGGCAAAGGCACCGAGCTGAACATTATCGTCGGCCTTTGTCTCGGTCACGGACTGTTGTTTGAAAAGCATTCGGCGGCGCCGGTGACGACTTTTCTGGTCAAAGACTTTGCCACCGGACATAAAACGGCGGAAAGTCTGGTGCAGGGCTGAGGCTGCCGGAGAACGGGCGGCGGTTATTTTCCGGCTCCTTTCTCTTTGCCCGGCAGATGTTTGATTTTTTCGTCAACGATGTAAAGCGGCCGGCGTTTCACTTCAACGAAAATTTTGGCGATATATTCGCCGATAACCCCCAGCGAAAGCAGCTGCACGCCGCTGAAGCAGGTGATGAGGGTGATGGTAGATGACCAGCCGGCAACGGTTCCGCGGGCGTTCCAGGTAAACAGAATGCGGAGGATGAAAGCGGCGCCGAGCAGCGAAATAAAAAAACCGAGCAGGGTAACCAGCCGGAGCGGCACGATCGAAAAACTGGAAACACCGTTCCATGCGAAAGCCAGCATTTTTTTCAGCGGATATTTGGTGGTGCCGGCAGTGCGGGGTGTGCGGTTGTAATAAACGCTATCCGATTTGAAGCCGACCAACGGTACAACTGCACGCAGAAACAAATTGCGTTCGGGGAACTGTTTCAGTTGTTCGACGGCTCGCCGTGTCATCATTCTGAAATCTGCGTGGTTGTAGACGATTTTGACACCGAGTGCCAGCAATAGCCGATAAAAAAGCTGAGCACTTACCCTTTTGAACCAGGTGTCGGAAGAGCGCTCCTTGCGAACACCATAAACAATGTCGACACCAGTTTTAATCTTTTGGAGCATTTCAACAATACAATCAGGATCGTCCTGTAAATCGGCATCAATGGTGACATAGATATCGGCATCATTGTCGTACATACCGGCCAAAATGGCACTTTGGTGACCAAAGTTGCGTGACAGTCGCAGAGCTTCGAAGAAAGGTGCCTTGCTAACTTTGTTTTTTAATATTTGCCATGTATTGTCGGCGCTGCCGTCGTCGACGAACATAACCCTGCTGTTTTTGTCGATCAGCTTTTCTCCGAGCATTTTGTTCATCAGCATTTCCATGCGTTCAAAGGTTGAGGGCAGCACTTCTTCCTCGTTATAGCAGGGAATAACAATCAGCAGTTTGTTTTCAGACATTTTTCCTCCTTGGTGTGTACAGCTTCCGTTTTTTGTTAGACAACATTTCAAAGCCATGTTAAATAATAAACGATTTGGAATAATCTGCAATAATTAAGTTTAATCTCTTTCCGGTGATATAGCCATGGTTAAAGTTTCGGTATTGATTCCTGTTTATAATGCATCTTCTTTTCTGCGTGAGAGCATCAGCAGCATCTTGAACCAGACTTTTACCGATTTTGAACTGATTTTGCTTAATGATGCTTCTACCGATAATTCCCGAGAGATAATCAAAGAATTTAAGGATCCTCGCATTCGTTATTATGAAAACAAGCAGAACCTCGGCATTTCCGGCAGCAGAAACAGACTGATGGAATTGGCGGAGGGGGAGTATCTGGCCGTGATGGACAATGATGATGTTTCTCTGCCCGAACGACTAGACCGACAGGTAAATTACTTGAATGAACATCCCGAAGTGAGCGTTGTTGGCAGCTGGGGAAAGTTGTTTAACCATAGATCGGCGGCAACTTTTGTCGGCAAAGTACGGAAATTTGTCACCAATATGGGATGGGTCTGGTGCCAGCCGGAGATCGTGACGGCGGAAGAAACTCTCCGTGGCAACACCTGTATGCATTCCTCAATGATGATACGCCGTCGTGATTTTGAAGCCTGCGGCATCCGTTACAATCCGCTTTATACGCCCGCCGAAGACTATGATCTGATCAGGCAGGCTCTTTGTTGCGGACTGAAAGTCAGGAACATTCAGGATATTTTATTTAAATATCATCTGCACGGGAACAATTTTTCATTGCAAAAGAAGCAAATGATGAAAGAAGCCGATGTCCGGGTCAAAAAGGACATCTGCAAGTTTCTCAAAATTGAAAAATATCGTCCTTATCCCTATTGGCTGGTTATTTTGCGCAAGCTCAGGTTGGAAATGTTTTTATGATTGAGGTTCCGTGGTTAAGAAGCGGTGTTGCCGCTAATATCTGGAATAATTTCGTTTTTTACTTTACTTATGACAGTTTTGGACTTTATGCGGCCGGTGTTGCTGCGATCATTGTCCTGAACTGTCTGGCGGTAAAGTTTTTCTTTGCTGGGAACTATCGTTTTTCCACCGAAGACCGGCATTTTTTCTTTAACCGGAAGGATAAAACCGAGTTGGCCGGTGCAGCGGCGCTGGCCTTTTCGTTTTTGTTATATGCATTCAATCTGTTTTCGCTTGAGCTTTCGGTGTTCGGCAATTATGATCAGATGCAAATAAATAATATCTATGATATGGTTCGTGGTCAGCAGCCGATTTTTACTTCTATGCGTTTTAATCCGATAGCAGGAATTGATCACAACGTTATTTACGGCATCACAAATCACTATACGCTGATCGGCGGCTGGGTTTTGCTTAAGCAGGTGCTTTGCCTGTGGCTGCTGTACAGGTTTTTCGCCTTTGTTCCGACGGCACGACGTCTGTTGATGCTGGCCGCGGTCAATTTTCTGCCGGCAGTGTTCTGGGTCAACGGCATTGTTTATTCCGAGCAGAACACTTTGATTTTTGTTTTGCTCAGCCTGACGGCGCTGCAAAAATACGACGGTCGGCACGATTTGCGGCAATTGCTGTGGTTTGCCCTGTGGGCCAATCTGGCGATTTATACCAAGGAAATCAACATTTTTGTTTATTTTGGTATTTTTCTTTATTTGGTGCTGGTAAAAGTTTGGGCGGAAAAAATCACACTTCGTTCCTTTCTTTCGCCTTTTAAAACCGTGACCGGCATGCCGGTGGAATATATTTTGTTTTGGAGCATGCTGCTGTTTTCCGCAGGCTATTTACTGCTAAGCGATCTTTTGACCGGCGGCGCTTATGTCAGGCATCATCAGCAGGAATTGCCGACGCTGCTGGCGGTCAATGCTGTGGAACTGTGTCTGGCCGCTGCGGCGCTTGTCGTGTTTGTCCGTAGGGTGCTGTGCCGCGGATTTGAAGAAACCGGCGCCGTGGCGGAAGGAGTGCTGAGCGGCTGCCTGATTATCGTTTACTATGTCGTTTTTCATTTGCAGATTGCCTGTTTCCCCGACCGCTACAAAACCTGGTACATGTATCTGCCCTCGGTGTTTTGTACGGCTTATCTGTTTATCAACGTAAAGGACCGGCGGCTGCTGGCGGCGTTTTTTGTGCCGCTGATGCTGTGGTCGGCGTGGCTGAACTTTTGGATCAGAAAGCAGGAAGAGGGGGCTGAACGTCGAGAGTTGGCCGAATTCATAACGTCTGTTGCCAATGAGCAGGTATCTTTTTTTGTCTCAGGAAAAGACAGTAACGATCTGTGGAAGTTGGAGGCTTTTAACAGTGCCTTAAAATATGCCGTCGGCAGAAACGATATCTGTTTTAAGACCGATATGGAAATTTCATCCGCAAAACAGCGGTTTCTGGCAGATAAATATTATTATGAGATGAGGCGGGAGGCGCCCACAGATGGAGACTATGTCATTGCCCGGCATGATGAGAAAACGCAACTTCAAAACTGTGGGGAAACAATTTGGCAAAACCGTGTTTATCTGGTATGCAGAGTAAAAAACAAGTACTAGAAAAAAGAAAAATATGCCTTGGCTTAATGATTGCACATGATATTTTATTCGTTTTTAGCTGGTGATTTGTATCTTGTTGCAGCAATGCTCGTCATTATAAATAATAATGATGGAACAGGCAAAAGAGAGCTGTGAGTATATGTAACTTTGTCATCGACAACCGCAGACGGCCATGATATAAAATTTTCCTAAAATAGCTATCAAAAACAAGGATAAACAAATGCGCGAAGAACCGTTATTTAACGATGATATTTTAGTTTCGATATACCGGCATTTCAGCTTTTTCTTTACCTACAGCGATCTGATCATATATGCGGCGCTTGTTTTTTTTGTGCTGTTTTTAAACTGGCTGTTGGTCTGCTTTTTGTTTAAAAAAGAAAAGATGGCTTTCCTGCCGGCTCAGAAGTATGCTTTTGCTGACGCGCCGAGGGCAAAATGGATCGGCAGTGCAATGCTTTTCCTTTCTTTTGCCGCTTATGCCGCGGCGACGCTCACGCAGGAAAATACACTGTTGAACAATTTCGATTTGATGAGCGTCAATGCGATAAAAAACATGTATTGGGGCAATCTGCCGATCATTGATCCGATCCGCTTTACGCCGCTGGCCAATATCGACCAGAATCTGGTTTACGCGATTACCCGCAACTATGCCGTAATTAACTGCTGGATTCTTTTGAGGCAGTTGATATGCCTGCTTCTGCTTTATCGCTTTTTTGTTTTTATTCCGGTAGTCAGGCGGTTGTTTATGCTGGCCGTGGTCAATTTTCTGCCGGCTGTGTTCGTCGTCAACAACATGATTTATACCGAACAGTTGATCATTATTTTCGTTTTGCTCAGTTTTATGTTTCTTGACAGGTATGCCGTCACGCAAAGGGCGTCGTATCTGTTGTGGTTTACGGTTTTTGCCAATCTGGCCGTTTATAGTAAAGAAACAGCGGTGTTGTTTTATGCGGGGGTGCTCGGTTATATGATATTGCGGCGGGTGTTCTGCGGAGAAATCGGGCTGGAATCTTTTCTTTCGCCGTTTAAGACGGTGGCACGGATGCCGGTGGAATATATGCTGTTTTGGACATTGTTCGTTTTCCTCACCTGTTATCTGCTGTTGCAGGATCCCCGGGTGGACGATGCCTATCTGCAAACTCACCATGCCGCTTTGCCGGTGGTCGTTGCCATTAACAAGCTGGTGCTGGGGTTAAACGTTCTGGCTCTGTTTTTATGGGCGGTCAAGGCTCTGCAGCGCAAAGAAGAGAAAAACGGCCTGCTGTGCGAGGGGACTCTGTTGGGCAGCACTTTGGTAACCGTTATTGTTATCTTCAAATTGCAAATGGTGGTGATTCCTGATTATTACAAGACCTATTACCTTTATCTGCCGGCCGTGTTTTGCAGCGGTTATATTTTTTCCTTTTTCCGCCGTCGTTTGTGGCTGTGGGCACTGTTTGCGCCGATTGTCCTGTATGCCGGCTATGTCAATTACAACACCTACATGCGCGAGGAAGGAAGGGCTCGGCGCGGGGTGGCGGAGTTTATCGTTTCCCGGGCTGAAAACGAAGCCGTCAGCATCTATGTCTATTCGCAGGAAATGACGGCGCACAGATGGTGGAAGGTAACCGGCTGGGCGGCGGCGCTGAAATATCTTTATCCGGCCGGCGACATCGTGTTCAAAACGGCTTTGCGCTTTTCCGATTTCCATGTCGAAAATGATATGGATTCTTACGAAGTCCGGGTAGCGCCGCCGGTTCCCGGCGATTATATACTGGTGCATAAGATTAATTCGCCGTCGTTTGAACCCGGAAAAAATTACGTTCCGGTTTATGAAAACGAAGTTTATACGATTTATCGGACGGGAACTCAGGATGATTAGACTGTACCGCATGTTGGAAAACGTCTGGTTCGGTTGGCCGCAGAAGCTACGGTTTCTGCTGACGGGCGGTTTTAACACCGTATTCTCCTACGGGTTGTTCGTTCTGATGGTGGCGGCGATCGGCATACCATACAAAATTGCGATTGCGGCCGGTTACGTCATTTCGACCAACGTATCGATTTTTACCATGCGCTACTACGTTTTCCGCTCGAAGGGAAGTTTGAAAAAGGAATACGCCAAGGCCTGGGGCGTTTATCTTACCACCATGCTGATCAATTATGCGGCCATGTATGCGATGGTTGATCTCGGTGCGGTAAACGAGCTCCTGGCGCAGGGCATTTACACGGTATTGATTACGGTTTTTACCTATCTGATGCACAAGTATTTCAGTTTTGCCAAATAAGTTTTATTCGTAAAACCTCTTGTTCAATTCAATTTCAAGCTTTTCGGCTCCGAAACGTTCTGTCAGGGTCGGGATTGTTGACAGCAGGGATGTTCCGAGTCCGAAACCGTGTTTATCGATTTTTGCCCCGGAAAGCTCCAGCACCGTCGGCGCAATGTCGAGAGCCGAGTGCGGCTTGTGAATGCTGCCGCTTTGACTGCCGTTGACAACGATAAAAACGTTGTCCCGGTTTCCCGTAATATTTTCGGTAAAAGGGCAGGACATCATGAGGTGATCCCCGACGATTACGAACAGCGTGTTTTTATAAAAGCTCTGTTGCTCAGCCCAGTCAGGAAATTCCCGCAGCATTTTGTCCGCGCAAAAGACGGCGGTTTCCATACTGTCGTTTTTCTGAGGGCAGTGCGGTGAAGGCAGGCCTTGCGGAAAATGGGTTTCGATCGTTTGCGCCAGAATAAAAAACGGTTGTCCGCGACGATGGCAGTTTAGTATTTTGTCTTTTAACGCGGTATACAAGTCATGGTCGGAGATGCCCCAGTCGTTGAGCGGATATTTCCGTTTGTAATGCGCAATAATTTTATCTCTGTCCAAATATTCTTTGAAACCGGCATTTTTGATAAAACTGTCAATATGTGCGAACTTTTTATCGCTTCCCAAGATAAAAACCGTTTGGTAACCGGCCTCGTTAAACGTGCCGACAATTGACGGATAATGGGTCAGATAACGATAATCGTAGTCTTTGACCAGATTCAGCATGTCATGCATTTCGAGCGGCAGTCCGTATGTAAAAGCTACCGTTGCCGCCGCGGTATTTCCCAAGGGCTTCAACGTCGCCCGTCCGCTGAAGGACAAGTGTCGTTTTTGCAGTTTTTCAATGTTGGGAATCAGATTTTCTTCCTTATAGTTGTTAAAATCATATTCCATACTTTCAAGCATGATAAAAACAACGTTTTTTTCCGCTTTTTTCAGAATCGGTTTGCTTCTTATGCAATTTTGCCGCAAAAGATCGGATTGCGGGAGAGATAAATAGTTTTTTATCAGTCGGTTCAAAACGTGATCAGCCAGTTTTTGTTCCCGTGCCCGAAAATTTTTGTCTTCACGCAGCGTTCCCGGTAAAAAGACCGTTACGAAATCGGTGCACAGAACAAAACAGAACAAGGAAGACAAGAAAAACAAAACAATGAGGGCAAGATGTTTTCTGCCGATAAAATATATTAATCCGGACAGACCGGCAAAAGGCGGTATGGCGGTCGCAACGACGGGAAGTATGTTTTTGATGTACAAGACGTCTCCGGCGCTGAATAAGATAAGCCTTAACGACAGGTCGGAACGCACGATATAAAAAGTCAGCAGCAGAATGAAGGTTGTCAGAGCCGCCAGAAAGACAACGCAAAAGTTTCTGAACATTTTTCACCATAAAGGTTCGTTTACGGTGAAAATTATTTACGGCTTTGGCAAAAGCTTTCCTGTTGATATTCAGTTTTTTTCTTGTGTCAGAAGAAATAATGTCCTATAAGAAGGCTATCTAAAACAAACGAACTTTTACGGTGACGAGTGTTCGTTTAGCCCGCAAGATAGGTTTTGACCGCGCCGTCGCGCTCAAACAGATAAAGCAGGGTGCGCAGCGCCTGTCCGCGCGGGCTTGCAAGGTCGGGATCGGCGGCTATGATCATCCGCGCGTCTTTGTTGGCGGTGATCAGCAGATTTTGGTGTTCGGGCATTTCTGCCAGCCGGAACTGTTCGGCGCCGCTCTGGCGGGTGCCGAGAATTTCTCCGCCGCCGCGCAGTTTCAGGTCTTCTTCCGCAATCAAAAAGCCGTCTTCGGTATCGCGCATGACGTTCAGCCGTGCGCGCGAGGTTTCGCCCAGCGGATAACCGTAAAGCAGAATGCAGACGGCAGGTTTGACCCCGCGTTTGACCCGTCCGCGCAGCTGATGAAGCTGCGCCAGTCCGAAACGCTCGGCGTGTTCGACGATCATGACGGTGGCTTCCGGTACGTTGACGCCGACTTCGATTACGGTAGTGGCCACCAGCAGTTTGATTTCGCCGTTTTTGAAACGTTCCATCACGGCGTCTTTTTCCTTTTCTTTCATCTTGCCGTGTACCAGGCCGACTTTGTCGCCGAAAGTCTTTTGCAGAATTTCGAAACGGTTTTCGGCAGCCGCCAGATCGATTTTTTCCGACTCTTCGACCAGCGGGCAGACCCAGTAAACCCGTTCGTCGTTTTCCGTTTTGCGTTTGACGGCGGGAATGATTTCGTCGATTTTGGTAAGCGGCATTACTCTGGTGTCAACCGGTTTGCGTCCTTCGGGAAGCTGGTCGATTTTGGAATATTCCATGTCGCCGAAGGCGGTCAAAATCAGTGTCCGCGGGATAGGGGTGGCCGTCATCACCAGAACGTCGGCGCGGCTGCCTTTGTCCGAAAGGTTTAAACGCTGGTGGACGCCGAAGCGGTGCTGTTCGTCAATAATCACACAGGCCAGGTCGGCAAAAGTCACGTCTTCGACAAACAGGGCGTGGGTCCCGATCAGGATGTTGATTTTGCCCTCTTTCAGTTCTTCCAGCAGCTGCGTTCTGGCTTTGCCTTTGATACGGCCGGTCAAAAGCGCGGCCTTGAGGCCGATTTCTTCCAAAAGCGGAGCAATGGTGTCAAAATGCTGTTTGGCGAGAATTTCCGTCGGTGCCATGATTGCCGCCTGGGTGCCGCATTCGACCGCGTTGAGCATGGTAAGCAGGGCAACGATCGTCTTGCCGCTGCCGACGTCGCCCTGAAGCAGTCGCAGCATACGGCTTTCGGCAGCCTGGTCGCGGTAGATTTCCGCCAGCACTTTTTCCTGTGCGGCGGTGAGCGAAAACGGCAGACGTTCGAGAACCCGGCGGCGGAGCATGCCGTTGCCGGCGATCTTGCGGCCGACCTGCTTTTTTACCTTTTCCCGCACCAATGCCAGTGCCAGCTGGTTGGCCAGCAGTTCGTCATAAGCCAGCCGCATGCGGGCAGGGCCGGACGGCAGCAGGTCGCTGCCGCCGCGGGGATGGTGCGCCCGCCGCAGGGCTTCGGCAAAAGACGGCAGGTTCAGGGACTTTTGGTGGTTTGTCTCCAGCCACTCGGGCAGCGGCGGTACCAAAGACAGCGCGTGCTGAACCAGCCGGCAGATAAATTTGTTGGTAATTCCAGCGGTCAGACTGTAGACGGGTTCGATTTCCGGAATCTGCCAGCCGTTTTCCGGGGCGACGATATAATCCGGATGGCTCATCTGCCAACGGCCGTTGAACAGTTCGGTTTTGCCGCTGACCAGACGTTCGCATCCTTCCGGCAGGTTTTTGCGGATAGAATCGGGATAGGCTTTGAAAAAAACGAGCGTCAGTTCGTTTCCCGCCTCGTCTTCGCACAAAACCTGATAGGGCTGCTTGCGGCTTTTGGGAGCAATATGTTCGATTACCCGGATCAGAACGGTGTTGATTTCGCCGTTTTTGAGAGCATGGACGGAAGCCGCCCGCCGGCGGTCGTTGACGGCATAGGGCAGATGCCAGAGCAGGTCAATGATTTTTCCGATGCCGAGGTTTTCGAGCAGCGCGGCGTATTTGTCGCCGACACCGCGAACGGACGAAGGCGAAGCAAACAAGGGGTATAAAAAAGACGGCCGCATATCTTTCTGCCTTGAAAAAAAAGGTTGCTATCGCCGGTAATTGTATATATTTTTGTGAGAGAAGTAAACAAGAAGATAAAGCCATGGCGAAAAACCCCGATCAGGATCCGATTTCCGTTTCTTCCGTCAGCGAAGGTTTTGAACCCTTTGCGGTGGCAGACCTCTGGCGGCAGAGCGAAACGGACATTTTATATATAGCCAGCGACGGCGTGGTGCTGGAACAAAATGCCGACATTTTGCAGGCTCTGCTTCCGCAGGCGGAAATTTTGCGTTTCCCGGCCTGGGATACGGTGCCGTATGACCGGGTTTCGCCCAACGTCAACATCATCGCCCGGCGTACCGATACGCTCGGCAAACTGGCTTTTGCACCGGAAGCAAAACGTCCGCGGATCATTGCCGCCAGTGTCGGCGCGATTTTGCAGAAACTGCCGCCGAAGCGGATATTCCTTAACTCAATGAAAGAAATTAAGGTCGGCGAAAGTTTGAATTTCAACGATTTTTTGCACTATGCGTCGGTTAACGGCTACAGCCGGGTCGAGCAGGTGATGGAACCGGGAGAACATGCCGTCAGAGGAGATATTCTTGATATTTTTCCGACCGGTACGACGGAGCCGCTGCGCATTGACCTGTTCGGCGACGAGGTGGAAAAAATCCGCACTTTCGACGTTTTGAGCCAGCGCACCACGGGCGAAAAAGAGAGCTATCTGTTCCGGGCGGCGGGCGAAGTGGTTTTGGACGACAATACGGTCAAAACTTTCCGCAGCCGTTACCGGGAGGCTTTCGGCGCCGCTTTTAAGGACGACGAAATTTACGAAGCGGTGTCCAACGGGCGCAAGTATATGGGAATGGAAAACTGGCTGCCGTTTTTCTATGAGGAGCCGTTACCGACCCTGTTTGACTATCTGCCGCGGGCAAAGATCGTCGTCGGGCGCAACGCCGACGCGGCGCTTGCCGCCAAAAGCGAAAGCATTGCCGACCATTATGTTTCCCGTCTGGAAGCGCTCAAAGTCAAAAATCAGGGCGAGGCGGACGCCTATCGTCCGGTGGCGCCGGAACTGATGTTTCTTGCGGCAAAAGAGTTTTCCTCAATCGTCGAAAAACGGCGTGCGGTGACACTGACCGGACTTAATCTGCCCGACGGCGGCGGCAACAAAGACAGCGGCGTATTGCCCGGGCGCGATTTTTCCGCCGCCAAGAGCGTCAATGCGGCGCAGGTTTATCTTGACCTTTTGGCCTATTTCAGCGAATACGGTAAATTGAAAAGGATTATCTGCTGCTATACGCCCGGTTCCCGCGAACGTCTGTTTTCGCTGATCTCCGATGCCAAGGCCGAAACTCCGTATGCAGGTCTTGACTTTACCTTTGCCGAGACCTGGCAGCAGGCGCTTGACAAAGCGGCGGCAAACCGGGTGGCGATGACGGTGCTGCCGCTGCCGCACGGTTTTCGCGGGGAAGGGCTTTGCCTGGTTTCCGAACAGGATGTTTTAGGGGCACGGCAAAACCGACGGACGGCCAAAAAAGTAACTTCAAAAGACTTTATCGCCGACATTTCCTCGCTCAACATCGGCGAGCTGGTGGTGCATATCGAACACGGTATCGGCCGTTTCATGGGGCTTGAGAACATCACGGCCGGCGGTGCGCCGCATGACTGTCTGAAAATCGTTTATGCCAACGACGACAAGCTGTTCGTGCCGGTGGAAAACATTGAAACCGTTTCCCGTTACGGGATAGACGACGACAATATTCAGCTGGATACGCTCGGCGGCGCGGCCTGGGAAGCGAAAAAGGCAAAAGTCAAAAAAAGGATTCACGAAATTGCCGAAAAACTGATTGCCATCGCCGCGCAGCGTCAGTTGAAAAAAGCGGAAGCCTATGTTGCGCCGGAAGGGCTTTATGACGAGTTTTGCGCCGGTTTTCCCTATAACGAAACCGAAGATCAGCTGAATGCAATCAGTGACGTGCTGGGCGATCTGGCAACCGGTATTCCGATGGACCGGCTGGTCTGCGGCGACGTCGGCTTCGGCAAAACCGAAGTTGCGCTGCGGGCAGCGTTCGCCGTGGCGATGGCAGGCGCGCAGGTGGCGTTGATCGTGCCGACGACTTTGCTGGCCCGTCAGCATTATCAAAATTTCAAGCAGCGGATGGCAGGCTTCCCGCTCAACGTACGTATGCTTTCCCGGCTGCAGACGCCGGCGGAGGCGCGAAAAGTTAAGGAAGGCCTGAAGGATGGCGCGGTCGACATTGTGATCGGCACTCATGCGCTTTTGGCCAACAACATCGAATTTGCCAACCTCGGGTTGCTGATTATCGACGAAGAACAGCATTTCGGCGTTGCGCACAAGGAAAAGTTGAAAAAACTCAAGGCTGACGTGCATGTGCTGACGCTGACCGCTACTCCGATCCCGCGGACGCTGCAAATGTCTCTGACCGGGGTCAAGCAGCTTTCGATCATTGCCACTCCGCCGGTTGACCGGCTGGCGGCGCGTACCTTCGTGATGCCGTTTGACGGGGTAATGATTAAGGAAGCCATTTACCGCGAGAAATTCCGCGGCGGCCAGACTTTTGTGGTCTGTCCGCGCGTTTCCGACATTGCCCGCGTGTTTGATGTCTTGCAGGAACTGGCGCCGGACGCAAAGATTCTGGTTGCCCACGGACAGATGCCGGTCAAACAGCTGGAAGAGGTGATGAACGACTTTGCCGACCGCAAGGGTGACATTCTGCTTTCGACCACGATCATTGAATCGGGGATCGACATGCCGTCGGTCAACACCATGATCGTTTACCGGGCGGACATGTTCGGTCTGGCTCAGCTTTACCAGCTGCGGGGACGGATCGGACGCTCAAAAGTACGCGGGTACTGCTATTTTACGGTGCCGGCACAAAAGAATCTGAAACCGATCGCCGAACGGCGGCTGAGCATTCTGCAGGCGCTTGACAGTCTGGGCGCCGGTTTTTCGCTGGCCAGCCACGATATGGATATCCGCGGTTCCGGCAACATTCTGGGTGAAGAACAGTCCGGGCATATCAAAGAGGTGGGCATTGCCCTTTATCATCATATGCTGGAGGAAGAAATCGCCCGCATCAAAGCCGGCGCCGCGGCAGCGGAAACGGACGGCAAAGCGGCCGCTGACTGGAGCCCGCAGATCGTTACCGGCGTACCGATCATGATTCCCGAAAGCTATGTCCGCGACCTTGGCGTGCGGCTGGGACTTTACAAGCGGATCGGCGGGCTGGAAACGCCGGAAGCGTTGCTTGACATGCGGGAAGAGCTGGTTGATCGTTTCGGTCCCGTTCCGCCGGAGGTTGAAAATCTGCTGAAAACGGTCGAGATCAAGCAGCTGTGCAGGGCTGCCAACATCGAAAAGGTAGACGCCGGCGCTAAAGGTTTTCTGGTCGCTTTTCACAACAACGTTTTCCGCTCGCCGGAAAAGCTGGTCGAACTGGTTGCCCGTTCGTTCGGAAAGCTCAAAGTCCGTCCCGATCAGCGGCTGCTGGTTGAAGGCGATTTGAGCAGTTATGCCGTCCGACTGGAAACCATAAAGAGCTGGATCGGCAAAATCAACCGGCTGTAAAACAAAACGCCGAGACGGCGGGATTTTGTCCGGTAGAAGGCCGCCGGACATCATAAACTTCCGCAAGCATAACCCGGCGGCGGTGCCGTTTTGGACCAGGCTTGTCCCTCTGCCGGCCGCGCGTCCGGCACGTCAAGCGGCATGCCTGCGTCCGTCCGCCGGCGCGGATTAAAAAAATTCCCCGAAAACGAAAGTTCTCGGGGAAAATCTCTGAAAAACAGAATTGATTTTATTTTTCGGCCGGCGCTTCCTCTTCGGACGTTTGAGCGTCAACGGCTTCTTCAGCTTTTTCTTCGGTTGCTTCGACCTGTTTTTCCTCGCTCGGAGCGGCCTTTTCGTCTTCGGCAACGGTTTCTTCAATTTCCGCCTTGTCTTCTTCTACGACCGTTTCGACCGGCGTGTCGTCCTCGTCTTGTCCTTCGTCGGCAACTTCGTTCGCGTCTGTTGCGGCGGCTTTTTCGACCGGGAACAGTTTGTATTCTACCATGTCGCCGATTTCAATCCCTTTGGCTTTGACGTCGCCGGCGTTGATTTCCAGCACCGCGGTTGCCGGGTAGGGGGCAACGATCATTTTGACGGAATCCGGCTCGGCATTTTCAAAGATCCAGTAGATCATGCCGTCCCGGTCGATGAACAGCATGTCGAGCGCGATTTTGGTGTCTTTCATCCACATGGCCGTAGGAACGTTGTTGAAATCGGACAAGTCAAAGACCATGCCGGAATCGGCGTCCAGTGCGGTTCGGTTCATCAGTCCGGTGGACAGTTCTTCTTTCGTCTGCGCCAGTTCCACTTTGTAAACGTTTTTGTTGCCGTCAGAATCGGTAATGGTCAGTTCTTCCCGGTTATCCTTTGGAGAGCAGGCGGCCGTGAGCAGAAGCATCATAAAAAGTTTTAATATTTTTGACATTGTTTGTTCCTCCGTTTTCAACTACTTTAAAAAGTGTATAACAATATTTTGAAAAAGACAAACTGATTTTTAAAAAGTTTGCATTTTCCGATTTTTCTCCTTGTGTTATCGGGATTCTTACGTTAAAAATCATTATGATTTGCAATATTTAAACTGGGGTTTGAAAAAAGAATGATGTCTGGGGTAAAATATACGAAATTTGCAACCATTCTGCTTTTGTCGGCCGGGCTTTCAGCCTGTGCCGCCGAGCAGGAGAGCGTCGTCCGCGCGTCTGCGGAAGCGAACCGGCCGGCGGTTTCGAGCTACCGGCCGATCCACAAGCAGCTGACGGAAACGACGATCCTCGGTTCCGACAGCCTGAACGCCCGTTATGAAGAAGAAAAGGCGATACCGGCGCCGACCAGGCCGATTATCCGCGAAGACGCGCGCAAAGAAGCCAAAATCGACAAGGACAGGGAATTCAAAAAAATAATCACTTATGCCAAGGCGGAAAAAGCCAAACGGGCAAATGCAAATACGGAACAGAAAAAGGAAGCCGCTCCGGTTAAGAACGAACCTTCGGTCGCTTATCAGGCGGCCACCATCCTGTTTGCCGACGGCAGTTCAACGGTAGTGCCTGAATATCAAGGCGAAATCCGCAAAATCGCCCGGCTGGCAAAGGAGAAAAACGCCCATATCACCGTTTACGGCTTTGCTTCCAGCCGCACCCGCGACACCGACGTTGCCACCCATAAACGGATCAATTTCAACATTTCCCTGAAAAGGGCGGAAAGCGTTGCCGCGGCTCTGATCAGGGCCGGCGCGCCGAAAAAGTCGGTAGCGGTGGAAGCTTTGTCCGACAGCATACCGCTTTATCAGGAAGTGATGCCGGAAGGCGAACGCCTTAACCGCCGGGCCGAAATTTATGTCAGCTATTAACGGCCGCAGGAGAAAAGAACGCGGTGGATATTGATTTTGAACACAGCCTGTCTTTGGGCGGCAACATCTGGAAATTTGCGTCTTACCGTGAGGATGCCGCGGAACGGATCGCCGCGCTTTACGGGCTGCCGGCGGCGGTGGCGGCGGTCGTTGCCGCCCGCGGGATCGGCGTTGACGAAGCCGGCGATTTTTTGTACCCGAAAATGCAAAATCTGATGCCGGATCCTTTTTGTCTGAAAGACATGGAAAAAGCAGCTTTAAGGATTGCCGGCGCGGTCGAAAGGGGAGAACGGATCGCCGTTATCGGCGACTATGACGTTGACGGCGCCACTTCCTCTTCGCTGTTAAAACTTTTTCTGCATTCGGTCGGCTGCGAAGCGCCGGTCCACATTCCCGAGCGGGAGGAAGGTTACGGACCGAGCAAAACGGCGGTTGACGAATTTGCCGCTCTGGGAACGAATCTGCTGATTACCACCGACTGCGGCACAACCGCTTTCGAAGTTTTGGAATACGCCAAAGACAAAGGCATGGACGTGATCGTGCTTGACCATCACGAAGCCGAAACCCGGCTGCCTGACATTTGCGCGGTGGTCAATCCGAAGCGGCTGGACGAGAGCGACGAATATCCCTGCCTGAAATACCTGGCGGCGGTCGGCGTGGTTTTTCTGACGGTGGTGGCGGTTAACCGCGAATTGCGAAAGCGCGGCTTTTATCAAAACCGTCCGGCGCCGGACCTGATGAAATGGCTGGACCTGGTGGCGTTGGGCACGGTTTGCGATGTGGTGCCGCTGCTCGGGCTTAACCGCGCCTTCGTCCGGCAGGGGCTGAAAGTCATGTTCCTGCGGCAGAACTGCGGACTGAAAGCCCTGGCCGACAAGGCTTCGCTTTCGGAGGCGCCCACCAGCTACCATCTGGGGTTCGTGCTGGGGCCGCGGATCAACGCCGGCGGCCGCGTCGGCGAAGCTTCCACCGGCAGCCGGCTGCTTTGCGCAACCGACGATTTTCAGGCGGCAATGCTGGCCGACAGGCTGGACGGATTCAATGCCCTGAGAAAGGAAATAGAAGCTTATGTCCTGTTGCAGGCGATCGAAATTCTGGAAGGGACGCCGCAGCCGTATCCGATCGCTTTCGTTTACGGGCACGACTGGCATCAGGGCGTGATCGGCATCGTAGCCGGAAAACTGAAGGAACGTTACGGGCTGCCGGCGTTTGTCATGTCGGTTGAAAACGACGAAGTGAAAGGGTCGGCCAGATCGGTGCCGGGGCTTAACATCGGCGCGCTGGTGATGGCGGCCAAGGAAAAGGGACTGCTGACCAAAGGCGGCGGACACAACATGGCGGCCGGTTTTTCTTTGGAAGAAAAAAATCTGGAAGCCTTCCGCCGTTTTGCCGGCGAATATGCCGAACGGGCGCTGGGTAAGGAAAAAATCGTGCCGACGCTTGAAATTGACGGCGTTATCGGTTTGAGCGCGGCCACGCCGGAATTTGCCGACAAACTCTCGCTGCTGGAACCTTTCGGCGCCGGCAATCCCGAACCCCGGCTGATGCTCGGCGGGGTGAGGATAATCCGTTCGGACATCGTCGGCAGCGGTCACGTGCGCTGCGTTCTCGGCTCGTTTGCCGGCGGCAGCCTTAAAGCGATGGCTTTCCGCGCGGCGGATTCCGAAGTCGGCAAGGCGCTGCTCAACCACCGCGGCGAACCGTTTAACCTGGCGGGAACACTAAGAAAAGACACCTGGATGGGGCGTACGCAGGTGCAGTTTGTCATTGAAGACGCAATGAGAGGATAAACGACGGATGTCAAGAAAACGCAAACGGAAAAAAAGCGAACTGAAGGCAAGGGCGGCAAACATTCAACAGCTCCGCGCAAAAGAACAGCACGTATTCATGAAGCTCGGCGCCAAGCTGAGAGCCTATTTTTTTACCGGCATTTTGGTAACCGCCCCGGTTTCGATCACCTTTTACATGGCTTATAAGATCATTTTGTGGATTGACGCCGGTGTCGGCCGTCTGCTGCCGCCGCAGCTGAAAAGCTATTATGATGACCTGCCGTTTACCATTCCCGGGCTCGGCGTGATCGTCCTCATCGTTTCGATGATTCTGATCGGTATGTTTGCCGCCGGGTTTGTCGGTAGCTTTTTTGTCCGCCTCGGCGACTGGATGGTCAAAAAGATGCCGGTCATTTCCAGCGTCTACTCTTTGCTGAAACAGGTGTTTGAAACGTTTCTTTCCAACAAAAGCCAGGCGTTCAGCCGGGTGGCTCTGCTCGAATATCCGCGCAAAGGCATCTGGATTTTGGGATTTGTCAGCACCGATACCGGCGGTGAAGTCAGGCGCATTCTCGACCGGGAGATGGTCAACGTCTTTATCCCCACCACTCCCAACCCGACTTCCGGCTTTCTGATTTTTGTCCCCCGGGAAGATTTGGTGTTTTTGGAAATGACGGTCGAAGAAGGCCTGAAATTTGTCATTTCCGGTGGCATCGTAACGCCGGAGGAAGCAAAGAAAATAAAAAAATGTTGACTTTGCGCGCCGTTTCCGTACACTTGAAAACAAGTTTTTAAAATTATTAATCATTATTGTTTTATCTTTTAAATATCTTGAAATATGGAAAAGAAAATCAGCGAAACGACGCAGGCTTGCATCCTGAATCGTCAACGGGCGGAAGAAAAGGCCGCACTGAAAGAACGGCTGGACCGCCGGGAAAACGAAATTTCCCTTGAAAAGCTGCTGGCTCTTGCCAGACGTATCAAACCCGTCTGCCGCTTTGACGGAACGCATTTCAACGCGTTTTTCCGCGGCGAGCCGGAAACGGAAGGGCTGTTTTTTATCGAGCCTTTGCCGATCGACAGCCGCAGTTTTTATTTCGGTCCGCAAAAAGTTCTGAAGGCGGAGGGGCTGCGTTACCTTTGCTCGGCCGACACCTATCATGACTATTTCTGTCCGACGATTGTCAAACCGACGGTCAAGGAGGTTTTGTGCCAGCTGCCCGAAGAGGTATGCGGACATTCGGAAGAGGTGGTTGCTTTTGAAGTCGTCCTGCCGGCACTGGATCTGTCGCTGGCCGATCCGGCGTTGAAACGCCATGTACTGGTCACGCACTTTTTCACCGGCGTGCTGCCTGAAGAAATCCGCCGGCAGCCGGTCTTGGTCGGCGAAAAACGCTACTGATTCCGCCATGGCGGAAAATGACGAAAGCTCCGGAAATCTCCGGAGCTTTTTTATGTTTTGAACGTCTGCGTAAGCGGGCAGATGCAGACCCGCTCATATCTTTGCGCGGCAAAGAGGGGGCGGAACAGACAATATACGGAAAACGGAGCAATTGCTTTTATGTAAGATAATGCTTGATTTTTCTTTTTATTTATATTAAATTGCTCTCACTTCCGGAAAAGAGGGCGGATCTTCCGGCCCCGCCTGAAAGCTTTTCAGGACTACCGGGACAATAACGCAATAAATTTTAAGGATAAACTTTAATGAAAAGTATTGTAAGAGCAAAGAAAAAAACAAACCGCAGCCTGCACGCCAACCTGTGGGGCGATCCGAAGAGCCCGTTTCTTAAACGCGAGTACGGTCCGGGTCAGCACGGCGCACGCAAGAAAAAGCTGACCGACTACGGCGAACAGCTGCAGGCCAAACAAAGACTGAAAACCTATTACGGCAACGTTTCCGAAAAACAGTTGCGCAAATATTATGCCGAAGCGATCAGAAGACGCGGCGATACGGCTGAAAACCTGATCGGCATTTTGGAATCCCGTCTGGACAATCTGGTTTACAAAGCCAAGTTTGTGCCGACCATCTTTGCCGCCCGTCAGTTCGTCAACCACGGACACATTCTTGTCAACGGCAAAAGAGTAAACATTCCTTCTTACATGGTCAAGGCCGGCGACGTTATTTCGATCAAGGAAAAATCCCGCGAAATGCCGATGGTCGTTGCCGCGCTGGAATCCAACCTGCATGAAGTTCCTTCCTATCTGGAAGCGGATTCCAAATTCAGCGTTAAATACGCTTTCGTTCCGAAGTTTGACGACGTTCCGTACGCGTCGGTTATGGAACCGAACCTGGTTATCGAATTCTACTCCAGATAATCCGATATCCGAAGATATGTCGAAAAGCCCCGGGATTGTGCAATCTTGGGGTTTTTTGCTTTAAATATTGTTTCGAGTATGCTTATATACTTCCATATTCACTAAATGTTATACAAGGAACCGACCGATGGATGATGTTATAATGGATAGAAGAACCGAAGAAGCGCCGGCGCAGGATGCACGCCTTAAGGTGCGGAAAAAAAAGAAAAAACGCGTCAACAGCAGTTTTTTGAACTATTTGTTCAACCTTTTTGCTTGCTGTCTGATCACCGTTTCCTTTTTGGGGATGGATTTTGTTCTTTTTGCCTCTTCGGGACCGATTAACGTCTTCAGCGGCAGCAGTTTGCGGCCGGAAGTCCTCTATCTTTTGATCGGCATTGCCGCGGCCGTGCTTGCGGTTTATTTCTGTTTGTCGTTTCTCAGCATCATTTTATATCTGCTGACCGGTCTTGCAACCGGGTTTTGCACTTATGCCATGGTCAACCAGTTTGCCAATTTCAATACCGACGGCACCGTCGGCAGTTCGGGAACTTTCGGTGCGGTTGCCGTCGGCGTGGCGGTCTTTGCCGTTCTGGCGCTGACACCGAAAAGATACAAGGCACTTTTGGTTATGACTGCGGTTTTCTGCTTCGGCGCCGTCCTGGTTAACCAGAACGTCGAAAGAAGCGAGTTTGTCACCGATCCGGAGATGAAGCCGGTTCTTGCGGCAGATGCGGAGCCGGGGCAAAAGACGGTAACGGTTATGATCGCCAACGCGCCTTCCTACAGTTACATCAACAGTCTGAGCAATACGGAAGCGGCCGAACCGTATAAGAAACGGTTGATGCAGATCATGCTCGGTTTTTATGCCAAAAACGGCTTCCGTCTGTATCCCAACGCCTATGTCACCAACGGCAACCAGTTCATCAACGCTGCCCGCAGCCTCAACTATGCGGCGGGAGAGGAAATCTCATTTTTACAAAATCAGGTTTTGAGGGAAGGGTACTGGCAATTTAAAAACCGGGAAGATTTTGAGGCTTACCTGAAAGACAATGCGGTTTATGACAAATTAAAGGAAAAGGGCTTCAAAATCAGCGCTTATCAGTCGCACGGGATCAACTTGTGCAAGAAAGACAATGCCGATGCCGTCGACCGCTGCGTCAGCAAAATAAATTTTCCGTCAAACATTGATCCGCTCAAACTGACGACGGCGGAAAAAATGCAGGTGTTGTTTGCCCAGTGGCTGGAAAGCACCGGCTGGTTCAACGGCGAAGGCTTTATGAAAACGATATACGGCTATCTGAAACCGTTGTACAATCCGGCCAAAACTCCGGTAATCGGCACCAGCTACAAAAACCTTTACGTTCTCAATTCCTTTAAGAATTTGGAGCTGATGCTTAACGACATGGCGGCGGACAAAGGCGCCAACGCGTATTTCGTATATCTTGACCTGCCGGCGGACATGTTCGTCTATGATGACATGTGCCGTTTGAAACCGACGGAAGAATGGCTGCCCAAACGTAACCAGCCGTGGGCGGACAACAAAGCCTTCCTTGAAAAACGCAACGCTTACCTGAAGCAGACCATGTGCCTGTTCGGACAGCTGGAGAAGATGATGCAGGCCATCCGCAAGCTGCCCGGCGGCGACAAAACGACGGTCGTCATCGAAGGATTGTCCGGGGTAGACGATCTGGTCGGCACCGACAATCAGGATCTTTCCGACCGTTTCCGCAATGCGCAGATGGTTGCCTTGGCGGTACGGGCAGCGGGCAGCAGACAGTTTGTCATCAACAAGTCGATTTGTCCGACGGAAGAAATTTTGAACAACCTGTTCAACGGGGGGCCGAAATGCACGGAGTTCGGACGAACGAAACTGTCCAAGAGCACCAAAAAGGCGGTTAAAGAGTCGGTTGACGCCGTTCGTTTCACCAACGATATTGCGCAGAAGTCTTTGCAAGAGTTTAACCGCTGGTACAAAGAGTGGAACAAAGTCAACTATCAGGCGCCGCTCGTTTCCCCGCTGACAGTTTCGCCGCAGCCGCTTAAAGCTTCGGAAGGGCCGGCCGCAGCCGCACCGTCGGCATTGCTGCCGCTTGAAGAAAAGGCGATTTCCGAACAAAAAGTGACGGATAAAGAAGTGAAAGTCGGCGAAGAGGCAAAAGTGGAATCGCTGGCAAAAGCAAGCGAGGAACCCGTTGCCGCAGAATAGTCCGGACACGGCGGCGGCGCCGATTTCCAAATGGCGGGCGTTTTGCCGCAACCGGCGCGCCAAAGTTTCGCTTGTCCTGCTTTTGACAATGCTTACGCTCAGTCTGCTTGCCGACGTTTTGGCCAACGACAAACCGCTTTTGGCAAAATACCGGGGTGAATTTTACTTTCCGTTGTTTAAAACCTATACCGACCTGGATTTCGGCGGAGATTTTCCGACGCCGGCGGACTACGGCGATCCCTATCTGCGCAAAAATATCGAAGACAACGGCTGGATGCTGATGCCGCCGATACCTTTTTCTTTCAATACGGTTGACATGGAAATGAACGAGCCGACGCCGTCCGCGCCGTCGCGGCGGCACTGGCTCGGTACCGATGATGAGGGCCGGGATATTCTGGCGCGCATTTTGTACGGACTGCGACTGTCCATGGCGTTTGCTTTTCTGCTTACGTTTTTTTCCTCACTGATCGGTGTTGCCGCCGGTGCGGTGCAAGGCTATTTCGGCGGCCGGCTGGATATTTTGATGCAGCGGTTTATCGAAATTTGGGAATCTTTGCCGCAGCTTTTTATCCTGATTATCGTTTCGAGTATTTTCCTGCCGTCTTTCTGGACGCTGCTGGCAATTCTGCTCTTCTTTTCCTGGACTTCGCTGACGGGAATGGTACGGGCGGAGTTCATGCGCACCAGGAATTTTGAATTCGTCAAGGCGGCGAGGGTGCTCGGGGTCGGCAATCTGCGAATCATATACCGGCATATTCTGCCCAACGCTCTGGTTTCCGCCGTTACCTTCATTCCGTTCATTTTATCGGAAGCCGTGGTCGCGCTGACGGCGCTTGATTTTCTCGGGCTTGGATTGTCGCACGAATATCCGTCGCTGGGGGATCTGGTGCGACAGGGCAAGGATAATTTGCAGGCGCCGTGGATCGGCATTTCTATCTTCGTCGTCCTGTCCGTTTTGCTGACGCTGCTGATTTTTGTCGGCGAAGGCGTACGCGACGCTTTGGATACAAGGAAAAACCGCCGATGAAAGCCATGTTGGAAGTCAAAAATCTGTCAGTCTCGTTTAGCACCGGCGAGAACGGATGTAATCAGGCAGTCGAGGACGTGTCTTTTTCCCTTGCGCCGGGAGAAGTGCTGGGAATTGTCGGCGAGTCCGGCTCGGGAAAATCCGTTACCGCGCTTTCCGTGCTGGGGCTGTTGCCATACCCCAAAGCCAAACTGGGAAGACAAACGTCAATCAGGTTCGAAGGGCGGGAACTGGCCGGGCTGGATAACGAAAACTACCGAAAAATCAGGGGAAACCGCATCGCGTATATTTTTCAGGAACCGATGTCCTCGCTCAACCCGTTGCACACGATTGAAAAACAGATTGCCGAAAGTCTGATTTTGCATCGCGGTTTTAACGAAAAAGAGGCGGAAAAAGAAGTTTTGCGGCTGTTGAAATTAACCGGCATTCAAAACGCGGAAAAACGGATGAAGTCCTATCCGTTTGAACTCTCGGGCGGTCAGCGGCAGCGGGTGATGATTGCCATGGCAATTGCCAACCGGCCGGATATTCTGATTGCGGACGAATCGACGACCGCACTTGACGTAACTGTTCAGGAACAGATCATCAACCTATTGAATGAACTGAAGAAAAAGCTGAACATGTCCGTTATGTTTATCAGCCATGATCTGGCTGTAATCAGAAAAATCGCCGATCGCGTGCTGGTGATGAAAGACGGACGGGTGGTAGAAGAGGGAACGGTCAAACGGATTTTTGAAAATCCTTCCCATGCTTATACAAAAGATTTGATTAATGCGCATATGTTGCTGAAAAAGCAAAACAAAGAGGGAAAAGTTTTGCTCCGCGCGGAAAACGTCCGGGTTACTTTTCCGCTGAAGAAAAATCTGTGGGGAAAAACGGTTGAGGAGCTGAGAGCGGTCGACGGCGTTTCTTTTGAACTGCCTCAGGGAACGACGCTGGGAGTTGTCGGCGAATCCGGTTCGGGTAAAACCACTCTGGGATCGGCAATTGTCGGCTTGACGCCTTTTCAGGGCAATATCAGTTTCAACGACAGAAAATTGCAATTTTTGACGGCAAAAGAACGGCGCAATTTGAGCAAAAACATTCAAATAGTCTTTCAGGATCCGTACAATTCCCTGAATCCGCGGATGAATATTGAGGAAATCGTCAGCGAAGGGCTGCTTGTACACTATCCGCATCTGAGCCGGGAAGAGCGGCGGGAACGGGTTTTGCAGGTTTTGGCGGAAACGGGACTGCAAGCCTCTGATCTGGCTAAATATCCGCATGAATTTTCCGGCGGACAAAGGCAGAGAATTGCCATTGCCAGAGCTTTGATTCTGAAACCGCAATTGCTGATTTTGGACGAGCCGACGTCCGCGCTCGACGTAACGATTCAAGCGCAAATTATAAAATTGTTGTTGGAAATTCAACAAAAAAGAAACTTGAGTTATATTTTTATCTCGCATGACATGAATGCCGTACGGGCAATGTCGGACCGAATTATGGTCATGAAAGACGGTAAAGCGGTTGAAACAGGAAGCCGCGAGGATATTTTTGAGCATCCGAAGCAGGCATATACGCGAAAACTGATTGCTGCCGCAATCTGAGCAGACGCGGCGCAGTACGGCGTTTGATTTTTTTTCGGACGACCAAATGCCTGTACTCAGCCTTACGAATACTTATTTTAAAAACTGTTGACGGATCGTTATTACAACGACAAAAAAGTTTTTTACGTGCAAAACCATGGCCCTTTGCCGAAGCGCGCATGCACAAGAAGCTAAAAGCTCAATTTGACACGAATATATCTTCAGAGCTTTTATGAATCGTCAGATCGGGAATTTTTATCTTGTCGGAAACCGGTACAATTTGTAAACATTATAAAAACTGCCGTTATTATCAGGTTTCGGCATTAAAAAACTTAGAGAAGACAAGCTTTGCGCTTCCGCTTATCGTTTCGCAGGGAAATTTTAGCGCAGATCGGGCAAAATGTGGAATAAAACAAAAGGCAGAAAACCACGATTTGAAAAAATTAAATAAACTTCCACTAGCTGACGCAAGTTGTATTAACCATTCCGAAACTCAAACGTCCAGCCCGAAGCTACGCAAGCCTTACGGCTGGGCTAGTATGTCTACATCTATCTGCTGACGCAGACGTTCGAATCATAAAAAACGGTATTCAAAAAGTATATTTGTCTCGGTTGAGCCTAAGAAACATCAAGCAGCAGACGTCATTTTTCCTTGTTGTAAGTTTTTCAGGAATCCGTTTTCCTTATCGTGCCGAAAATGTCTGGAAGTACGGCTGGCAGTCCGGAAAACAAAACAAGTTTAATTTTGCGCTTAAAAATAATTTTGTCCTTGTTCTGAACGCTGTTTTTGGTGCTTGTTTCAATATTTTTCTTTTGTTTATCAATCCGTTGTCTATAAAACAATAACTATACATAATATATATTATGCGACAAATATATATAATGGAAAAAGGGCGCTTTCTTGTTTTCAGAACATTGCCTAATTGTTTGAAAATGCTATGTTTTTTCTTTCATTTATCAAAAAATACAGACAACGGAACCAATTTGTGTTTTCCTGTTGTATTTATTATTTTACGTTGAGTATTTTTTCTGTAAGATTTTCTAAGAAAGTTTTTTATCAGGCGGTCGGAAAAATTTTCCCGCCTGTTTGATTGTTCAAAGGCTGGATTGTCAATCTGCCACGTTAAATATTTTCCACCGGCTTGCGCAAGCGGTATTAGCCGTTCCAAACCTCAACCGCCCGGCCCAAAAACTTCGCAAGCTTACGGCTGCGCCGGAATGCCTGCGTCTGCCTGTTTACGCAGATGTTTTAAAAACATAAAAGAAAAGTGAATACGGCTTGTTTACCCGATCGTTATTCCCTGCCCGGCAAGTTCCGGCGGTATATTTTCCGGTACTGAAAGCGGAGTTGTTTTGTCATGGTTCTGTAAAATTGTTAAGACAACACCAAGTTTTTTTCGTAAAGTGCAATATTCCCGTTCCGACAGAAAAACCGATGTTTTTATCCGGCATCTGTTTTGTCTGTTGTCGAAGCTTCAAGATAATTCTCTTGTACTTTCCGTTATTAAACGCCCGTCCCTAAGATTTTTGTTGAGGCGTCGTCGGCAAATGCCGGTGCAATGTGTGTAAGCAGACAAATCGCTTAATGCGTACGAAAAGATTTTTTCCAAGCGGTGACTGTCTTAACTGATTATATGATATTTTTTTGACGAAAACCGCGCCAATGCGTCGGTTTTAATCGGCACGTTTCTCAGTTTGTATTTGGGGCGAACAAATTGCCGATGCCGGCCAGGGAATCCGTGGGCGAGCGACCTGTACCGAATTGAAATTAAAGAAGGATATTGCAAAACGTTATACCGATAACGATAACAGCGGCTTGCCGCTTTTCCGGCTGCGTACCGGTAATCAGAATGTCAAAATTCTCTGCCGCCGTACCTCAATTTGAACCGGCGGCGGAATGAGGACTAAAACTTATACAGGACGAATGTCGCTTTATGCCCGCGCCGGGCGCAGTCCGCATTTTCTTTCTTTCATATCGATTTTTTCTTTAAGGCTATCCATGTTGTCACCGAGTATGTCATGGCTCTGATGATCCGTATCCTTTTATGTTTTGTATATTCTCCGCGGATGACTCTGTAAAATCTCTTTCCAAAATCTTCCTGCAAAAACAATGTTATATTTAAATCAAGACAGTTTGGCGCGCTTTTCCCTCTTTGTTGGCAATAAAGTTTTCCGTATAAAGCGGGTTGTTCTCCGGTTTTCGAGCATTTTAAGTTTTCCGTTTGCAAAAAAACATCCCGCGAAAAGTAACGGAATGTCTTTATGATTCGGACTCATGCGTAAGCAGGCAAATGCCGGCATTCCGACCCAGCCGTAAGTTTGCGAAGCTTTTGGGGCGGGCGGTTGAGGTTCGGAACGGCTAACCGCCTGCGTTGGTTTGCGAAAGCTTATGTATTTGTTTCGCTTGTTGCCATTATTCGTTGTTTTGGTTGAAAAACTTATTGTTCTTCGGAAAGCCGAACGGAACCAGTTTGCCGACTTGGGCGCGATGACCGAGCCATGTCAGAAGTTCTTTTTCCGTGCTGACGCCGCCGGAACGGTTAAAACTGAAACCGTCCGCTTCGTTGAAGAACTGAATGTCCGACAATCCTCCGTCTTTGTACTTTTGCAGCCCCACGCCGCGGCCTCTGGCCAAAGTCGGTATTTCCTCGCTTTTGAAGACCAGCAGTTTGCGGTTGTCGCCAACGATGGCCACCATGTTACCGGTAACTTTCAGGCAGAACATGGCCGCGTCGCCTTCGGAAACGTTCATGATTTTACGTCCGTTGCGGGTTTGGGCAATGATGTGGTTTTCGTCGACGATAAAGCCGTAACCGCGTTTTGACGCAATCAGATATGAGGCTTTCGGTTCAAAAACGAACATGGAAACGACCTCGTCGTTGTTGGCGACGTCGATCATCAGCCGCAGCGGTTGTCCGAACCCTCTTCCGCTCGGGATTTCGTTGGCGGAAACGTTAAAGAATTTGCCGGAACTGTCCATAATCACCAGTTTATCGGTCGTTTGTGCATGGAGCGCAATTTGCAGCGCGTCGTCGTCTTTGAACTTGAACTCGTCGGTGAGGCTGACGTGTCCTTTCAGACTGCGTATCCACCCTTTTTGCGACAAAATAACGGTGATCGGTTCTTTTTCGATCAGCGCTTCCAGCGGAACTTCAATTTCTTCCGCCACTTCGGAAAACTCCGTACGACGACGACCGAGCGCGGTTTTTTTGCCGAATTTTTCCTTCATCTGCCTGATTTCGGCCGCAATCGCCAGCCAGCGTTTGCCTTCGTTGCCGAGCAGCTCTTCCAATCCCGCTTTTTCTTCGGACAACTCGTCATATTCTTCCCGGATCTGGCTTTCTTCCAGTTTGCGCAGCGAACGAAGCTTCATGTTCAAAATGGCTTCCGACTGGTTGTCTGTCAGTTTGAACTCTTTCATCATGACGGCTTTGGGATCGTCTTCCTCGCGGATAATTTGAATAATCCGGTCAAGGTTGAGGTAGGCAATCAGATAACCGCTTAAAATTTCCAAACGGTAATTGATTTTTTCCAGCCGGTAATTTGTACGCCGTATCAATACCGTATGACGATGATTTAAGAATTCGCGCAAAACTTCTTTGATTGACATCACCCGCGGAACGCCGTCGGAATCAAGAACGTTCATGTTGAGATTGAAACGGCTTTCAAGATCCGTTTGCTTAAACAAATGCTCCATCAGCAACCCGGCGTCGACCAGGCGGCTTTTGGGTTCCAGCACGATGCGGATGTCGTGCGAAGATTCGTCGCGGATGTCGCTTAACAGCGGAATTTTCTTTTCCAAAAGCAGCGAAGCGATTTTCTCCACCAGTTTGGCTTTGGGCACCATATAGGGAATTTCGGTGATGACGATCTGATATTGCCCGTGTCCCAGGTCTTCTTTTTCCCATTTGGCACGGATGCGGAAAACGCCCTTCCCTTGGCGGTACGCGTCCAAAATGTTTTCAAACTTATCAATAATGTATCCGCCGGTCGGAAAATCGGGGCCTTTTATTTTTCGCACCAAGGGTTCGATTTCGCATTCGGGATTTTCGATCAGGTACAGCAGCGCGTCGCAGACTTCACTCAAATTGTGCGGCGGGATGTTGGTGGCCATGCCGACGGCAATGCCGGCAGAACCGTTGCACAACAGATTCGGCACCATTGAGGGCATGACAACCGGTTCGCTTTCCTCGCCGTCATAGGTTTCCATGAAGTCGACGGCGTTGTCGTTTAACCCTTCCATCATTGCAATTGCAAATTCGGTCAGCCGGGCTTCCGTGTAACGCATGGCGGCCGCACCGTCGCCGTCGATGTTGCCGAAGTTGCCCTGCCCGTCGACCAACGGATAACGGACGGAAAAATCCTGCGCCAGCCGAACCATGGCGCCGTATACGGCACTGTCGCCGTGAGGATGGTATTTACCGATGACGTCGCCGACCACGCGGGCGCATTTCTTAAACCCGGATTTCGGGTCAAGATGAAGCTGGCGCATGGCGTATAGCAGCCGGCGGTGAACCGGTTTCAAACCGTCGCGGACGTCCGGCAGCGAACGGGAAACAATGGTCGACATCGCATATGAGAGGTAACGTTTGCTGAGTTCTTCGGCCAGCTGTACGTCTTTTATTTTTTCTTCGTTTTCCTGCATTTTTTCTCTTATAAGTCCAGATTTGCCAGCAAGTTAGCACGGTTTTGCGGGAATTTCAAGCCGTGTATTTGAAAAAAGTTCTTGGTGAGGAAAAAGCCGGTCATTTTCAGCAAGTCGGCCATTTCTCCGCGGTTCGGAAAATAGTTTTTATCCACAATGAAATGCGGGTAGCGATATAGCCGGGCGGCATACGGCGCGCCGGACTCCCGGCATACGGCGCGGCCGCTTTTGGGCGAAACATATGCCAGGTTTTCCCGGCTCCCGGTGACGGTGCACTCGCTTAAGTCCAGTCCGATGCCGAGATATTCAAGCAGATAAAATTCAAAGAAACAATAATGAGTAAGCCAGTTTTCTTCATCTACCAGATCAAAAAAACTTTCAATATAATAGTAAAACCTTTCCAGATTTTCCTTTTCCGGCAGACAGGCGGCGCACAGGGAACACAGGGACGAAAGCGCCGCCAGTTTGGCGGGCGAATTCATAAAGCTGACGGCCGTCGGCGCCAGCAACTCAGTTTTTAAGCTGAGCATATTTTCTTCGATCCGTGCGTAAGCGTCGACGGAAATCCGGTTGCCGGGTTGGTAGATGCCGACGTTCTTTTTGCTGCCGCCGCCTTTGACAAACCCGCCGATCAGTCCGTGTTCTTTGGTTATCACGTTGACAATCAGAGAATTTTCCCCGTAACGGCGGACAGCGGCAATGTATCCTTCGTCTTTAAACTGCATTTGTGTTCTCCGTTGTTGGTTTTTATCATAACTATCCGGTTGACTTATTGCAACAAAAACCATATGATAGAAAACGATAAAACAACAATTTTAAAATTATTATATATGAAAACAATTCTATTGCTTGTAGCTAATCTTGCCGGAACAATGATTTTTGTCGACCTGGTTGATTATCTTCAGACTTCAGGTATCTTAAAAATTGTGTTTCTTCTGTCTGTCACGGCTTTTGTCGCTTATTGCTGCCGTTCTGCTGACGAAAATAGACGCGGCTGGTTTTATGTCTTTGCCGCTGCTTTTATCGCCGTTATGGATGTTCTGCTCCTGTCCGACCATTCTGCCGTTATGTCGTATACGGCAGAAATTATTGTCTTGTTTGTGCTCAATATGTTTGCTTATTGGGTGTTGGAAGGGCTTTTGTTATTGCCGACGAAGGATGATCAAAGACCGAAAGAATAAGCGATTTTCCTTCTTTTAAAAACTTTAAGCCCCGGATTTTTGATCCGGGGCTTAAACACAATAAAGGAGCAATAAGCACAGTATTTGTTACAAAGTTTATTGCCCCTAATTGTTTGGATATTGCAAGATCCTCCGGTTCAGTCGACAAGCATCTTTTTTGTTTTTCTGTAAAATTAATGGTCACAAATGATGGTTTTGGTAATCTTGTCATAAGCCATCAGTTCGGAAATGACCCGTTTCATATCCTTTAAAGCAATTGAGTTGGGGCCGTCCGAGAGCGCTTTGTCCGGATTTTCATGCGTTTCCATAAAGACGGCGGCCACGCCGACGGCAACCGCGGCTCGTGCCAGCACCGGCGCAAACTCCCGCTGACCGCCGGAACATCCGCCGAGTCCGCCCGGCTGTTGAACCGAGTGGGTGGCGTCAAAGATGATCGGACAACCGGTGTCTTTGGCCATTTGCGGAAAAGCGCGCATGTCGGTCACCAGCGTATTGTAGCCGAAACAGGTACCCCGTTCCGTCAGACAGACGTTCGGGTTGCCGCTGTCAACCGATTTCATGACCAGGTTTTTCATGTCCCAAGGTGCCAAAAACTGCCCTTTTTTAATATTGATGATTTTACCGGTCTGAGCGGCAGCAATCACCAGATCCGTCTGCCGGCATAAAAAGGCGGGAATTTGCAGCATATCGACATGTTCGGCGGCAATTGCGCATTGTTCCCTTTCGTGAACGTCGGTCAAAATCGGGCAACCGTACAGTTTTTTGATTTCGTCAAAGGTTTTCATGCCTTCTTCAATGCCGACGCCGCGCGGCGATCTCAGCGAGGTGCGGTTGGCCTTGTCATAGGAAGCTTTGAAAATATAGTTAACGCCGAGCTCTTTGGTCATTTCCACCATGGCGCCGGCAATGTCGACGGCATGCTGCCGGCTTTCGATCTGGCAGGGACCGGCAATGATTGCCAGCGGCAGCTTGTTGCCGATTTCAAAATTTCCGATTTTGATCGTTTTTTGGTTTTCCATCAGTTTTTCCTTTTATCTTGGGGTTAAAAAGTCCATTTCAACCATGCGAACAGAACGTTGCCGTCGTTTTTGACGCCGGGAACATAGGCCGCCTGCAATGACAAACGTTGATAGGTCAGCGCAGCGATCGGCAGCGGCAGCGGAACCGGGATATACATGTATTCTTCCCGCTGGGTCAGGCTGAGCGTGTAACCGACGCCGACTTTCCAGTCGCCGGAATTGTCCAGATCCCAGTTGTAGAGATAGGCATAGCCGGCAATCGTTTCCAAATAGAAGTTGGAATCTTTGAAGGCCATGGCGTAAACGCCGTGCCATTCGTTGCCTTCCCAAAAACTGCGGCCGAAACCGATACCCCACGGCTCCTCGTTGTATTTGTCAATATGCTCCTGATCGTAAAACAGGCGGTTGTGCCAGGTACGGACGGGAACATAAAGATCGTTGTTGCCGCAGCTTAAGGCATATTTTGCGTTTTCAAACGCCCGGCCGAAAAAATCGCCGATTGTTCCGGCTTTGGCCGGGAGCGCAAACAGTGCCAAAAATGCAATAGTCAGTATTTTCTTTTTCATAATGCTTTCTTTTGGTTAAATGATTCTCCGATTTAATTACAAAAGGCGGCTGTTGTCAATTGCAGCTTTCACGAAAGCCACAAACAACGGGTGCGGGGCAAACGGCTTGGACTTCAGTTCCGGATGAAACTGCACGCCGACAAACCACGGATGCTCCGGCCGCTCGACTATTTCCGGAAGTTTGCCGTCCGGAGATTTACCGGTTATTAGCATACCTGATTTGCGAAGTAAAGACTCATATTTGATATTTACCTCATAACGGTGCCGATGCCGTTCGCTGATTTCGCCGCAGCCGTATATTGCGGCGGCTTTCGAGCCGGGCGCAAGCACGCAGGGATAGGCGCCGAGCCGCATGGTGCCGCCCAAGTCGCCGTTTTGGCTACGGATTTCCCGCGCGCCGTCCTTGTCCCATTCCGTCATCAGCCCGACCACGGCTTCGCATTCGGGATCCAGTTCCGTGCTGCCGGCGTTTTTAATGCCGGCTATGTTGCGCATGGTTTCGATTACCGCCATTTGCATGCCGAAACAAATGCCGAACCAGGGAATGCTGTTTTCCCGGGCATAGCGGACGGCGGCAATTTTGCCTTCGGTGCCGCGGCTGCCGAAACCTCCCGGCACCAGAATGCCGCTGACGTCCGAAAGATGTTCGGCGGCGCCGTCTTTTTCCACGTCTTCGGCATCCACCCATTTGATTTTGACTTTGAAACGGTTGGCAATGCCGCCGTGGGCGAGCGCTTCGTTTAAAGATTTGTAGGCTTCGAGCAGCTGATATTTGCCGACGACGGCGATCCGCACTTCTCCTTCCGGATTTTCCATCACTTCGGTAATTTGCCGCCACTTGTCCAGATCCGCTGCCGGGGCGTCCAGCCCGAAATATTTGCAGACTTCCGCATCCAGCCCTTCCCGGGAATAGGCCGTCGGCACGTGGTAAATGGACCGGGCGTCGAGCGCGGCGATCACCCTCTCCTCGCGCACGTTGCAGAACTGCGCGATTTTGCGTTTTTCGTTTTGGGGAATTTCCACTTGCGAACGGCACAGCAGAATATCGGGCTGAATGCCGTATTCCTGCAATTGTTTGACCGAATGCTGGGTCGGTTTGGTTTTCAGTTCTCCGGCGGTCGGAATATAGGGCAGCAGCGTCAGATGTACAAACATCGTCCGTTCGCGCCCGAGTTCATATGCCAGCTGGCGGATCGTTTCCAGATAAGGCTGCCCTTCAATGTCGCCGACGGTTCCCCCGATTTCGCACAAGACAAAATCTTCGTCCGTCAGGTCGGAAAGGATAAAGCTTTTGATTTCGTTGGTCACGTGCGGAATTACCTGAATGGTGGCGCCGAGGTAGTCGCCGCGGCGTTCCCTGTCGAGCACCCGCTGGTAAATTTTGCCGGAAGTCACGCTGTCGTGCCGGGTGGCGGGAATGCCGGAAAAACGTTCGTAATGTCCCAAATCCAGATCGGCTTCGGTACCGTCGTCGGTTACGAAAACCTCACCGTGCTGACACGGGTTCATGGTGCCGGGGTCAACGTTAAGGTAGGGATCCAGCTTGCGCAGGCGGACCTTGAAGCCCCTTGCCTGCAGCACCGCTGCCAGCGAGGCGGAAGCCAGTCCTTTGCCCAAAGACGACACGACGCCGCCGGTGATAAAAATGAATTTCGTTTTCCGGTTCAAGTTCTCAGTCATGGTTTAAAAATTCCCGTAAATATAAAAAGTTTTCCGTATTTTAAAGTGACAAAGGCACCTTCGTTAAAAAAGGTGCCTTTTGATCGCCGCATTGCCGCGCATTTATTTTTCCGCTACCGGAGCGCTCGGTGCCGCAGGAGCCGCCGGTTCGGCAGGCGCCGCTTCGGCGGGGACGGAAGCTTCCGCCGCCGGCTTGTCAAGAATGGACCGGCCGACGGTGTTGCCGTGATCCTTGTAATAAAGGGAAAGCGACAGGCTGGTCAGAAAAAACAGCGTGGCCATAATCGCCGTCAGACGGGTCAGCAGGTTGCCGGTGCCGCGGGCGGTCAGGAAATTGCCGGCGCCCGAACCGCCGCCGAGCCCGTCAAGGGCGCCGCCGCCGGAACGCTGCAGCAAAATCAGGGCAACCAGAAAAATGGCAACCAGCAGATGAACAACTAATAAAACCGTACTCATTCTATTTTGATCCTTATTGAAAATCTGTTAACAAACGGATTTGGCAATTGCCAGGAAATCCTGTGCTTTGAGGCTGGCGCCGCCGATCAGGGCACCGTCGACATCGGGCAGCGACAGAAATTCCTTGGCGTTGGAAGGTTTGACCGAACCGCCGTAAAGAATACGCATTTTGTTGGCAACGCCTTTGCCAAGCTTTTTCGCCAACACTTTGCGGACGGCCGCATGGACTTCTTCAACGTCTTCGGGAGTCGGGGTTTTGCCGGTGCCGATGGCCCAAACCGGCTCATAGGCGATGACGGTGTTGGCGGCGTCGGCGTTTTCCGGCACCGAACCCATAATCTGTTCGGCGCAGACTTCAATGGTCTTGCCTTCGTCGCGCTGTTTTTCCGTTTCGCCGATGCAGATAATTGTTTTTAACCCGTTCTCGTAAGCGGCGGCCGCTTTTTTGGCAACCAGCTCGCTGGTTTCAAAGTGGTCGGCGCGGCGTTCGGAATGGCCGAGAATAACGTAAGTGCAGCCGATATCCGTCAGCATGGCCGGGCTGATGTCGCCGGTGTGGGCGCCCTTGACCGCAAAATGGGCATCTTGCGCACCGAGCGCGACCTTGGCACCGCGCAGCGCTTTTTTAACCTGATAAAGCAGCGTAAACGGCGGACAAACAAGAAATTCGCACGCCGGTTTGCCCAGTTTCTTTACTTCGGCGGCAACTTCTCTGGCCAGCGCAACTCCGTCTTCGGAGAGGCCGTTCATTTTCCAGTTGCCGGCAATCATGATTTTTCTAGCCATTATTTTTTCCTTAAGATGTTTTAATGTTGCCGCAAAATTAGCATACTAAAAAAAACTTTTCAACATTAATATTTTGCAATTGCATATATTAAGAAATCTATTATATTCTACTGATCGGTTTAATAAAATAATATTGCAGGACATAATTTAAAATGATTACCAAGTTACGCAAGGCGCAGGATTCGTGGGTCGCAAAGAGCATTTTGGTGCTGACCGCGCTCAGTTTCATGTCTTTATTCGGAATTTCAGGCTACATCAACGGCGCTGCCGGCAATCGGGCGGTGATCAAAGTCAACGACCGCACGGTGAGCCAGCTTGATGTCAACCAGCAGTTGGATCAGGAAATCCGAACCGCGCAGAAACTGTTCGGCGACATTGAAATTACCGACGAAATCCGCAATCAGATGCTGGCCGGACTGGTGCAGCGGGACTTGAATTCCATGATCACCGAAGAAACGGCGGCGAAAAACAAAGTTTCCGTCAGCGACGCTCTGGTACGCAACATTATTTTCTCGCAGGTTCAGTTCCTGGACGATGACGGTCAGTTCAGCAGAGAGCGGCTGAACTATTTCCTTTCCCAGTCCAACTGGAGCGAACAGCAATATGTAGACACCATCCGCAGCGATCTGAAAAAGCAGTATCTGGTGCAGAATCCGGCGTCCGGTTTCAACGTTCCGGCAGTTCTGAAAAAATATGCGGCCGCGGCCGAAGCCCAGCGGAAAGTGTTCAAATACATATCCGTCGACGACAGGGACGCGGTGATTGACCGGGAAATTTCGGAAGAGGAAATCAACCAGTATTACAACGACTTCGGCACGGAATTTGTCGAGCCGGAAACCCGTGACGCCGAATTTGTCGTGCTCTCGACCGAAGACATTGCCAAACACATTGAAGTCACCGAAGACGAGATCGACGAATATTACAAAAGCAACCTGAGTCAATTCGTTACGCCGGAAACCCGCAACGTTCTGCAAATGCTGTTTGAAAACGAAGAAGATGCAAAGGCGGCCAAAGCCGCCCTCGACAACGGCGCCGACTTTTATCAGGTGGCACGTGAAAAAGCCGGGCAGACGGACGAGGAAACCAATCTTGAATATGTTTCCGAAGACATGCTGATCGGCGACGCCGGGGCGAAAGTGTTTGCCGCGGCGAAGAACGAGGCGGTTGGTCCGATACAGTCCGAACTCGGCTGGCATATCATGAAAGCAACCGACATTAAAGCCGGCTCCAAGGAAGACGAAAGCAAGGTAAAAAAGCAAATTGCGCAGACGATTGCCAACGAGAAGGTTTATGAGGTCGCTTATGACATCATAAACGGCATTGAAGACAAAATCGGAGCCGGCAGTTCGCTTGAAGAAATCGCCGAAGACATGGGCGTCAAAACCTATCGCGTCAAAGGCATGAAAGAGAACGGCGAAGCCGCTTCCCTGCCCGGTTCGTACGCTTCGGTCCTTACCGGTTCGGATTTCATAGACGCCGTATTTTCCTATAACAAAGGCGAAATTTCACAGGCGGTGGAAACCGACGAAGGCTTTGTCTTCGTCAAAGTCGACAACATTACCGACAGTCATCCGCAGTCGATTGAAAAGGCGTTGCCCAAAATCAAAAAAATGTGGAGGGAAAACGAAAAATCCGCCATCACTCAGGAACTGATCAACGACGTGATGCACGATCTGGAAAGCGGAGACGACATTAGTGAAGCCGCCGGCCGTTATAATCTTAAAGTCGTAACCACGGAACCGTTGACCCGCAGCCAGAGCTTTGCCGGTTTGTCCCAGCCGCAGATGCTGGAGCTCTTCAACGACGCCGCCCGGACACCGAAGCAGATTGATCGGGAAACGCAGCATATTATCGCCGTTGCCGGCAAAGATGCCGAACCGCGCAAGCTGTCGGCCGAGGAAACGGATATCATTGCCGGCCGGCTCAATCTGGACCTGACGCAGGAAGCTGCCGCCGCACTGATTGACAGCTACGGCAAAGATTACGACATACGGGTCAAATACCGTTTGCTGGGTTTGGCCGACTGAGCTGCCGCAAAAAGAAAAAGCCGCCCGCTTTTGCCGGCGGCTTTTTTATATATTGATCCCCCGGTTAGGCCGGGAGTTTTTTTTTACAACAGGAAAAACGGTAAAAAAATCTGCCCTGCAAAAATCCGTTTAGCCGTTTTCTTTTTTACTACCCGTCAGCATAAGCTGAAAACGGTTCGACAGCGGAATCTCTCTATATATAAAAGCTCAGAAACGATCAGGGCGGAGAAATAACAAAACTGTTGAAAAAATATCGGAAACAACATTTTTCTGTTGCTTTTTACGGCAGTAAGAATATAAATAGAATACCTTTTGCGGGTATAATTCAATGGTAGAATGAGAGCTTCCCAAGCTTTTAATGCGGGTTCGATTCCCGTTACCCGCTCCAAATTTTCCACACAATCAATGCTGAGGGGATCGAACCCGGGAGGGCCGGAGGCGGTCAAACAGTCCTGTGAACTGTTTGACAACGACGGGCGTGGGTTGACAGCCTGAGCACAAACGGCGGCAGCCGTTTCGGGCGAAGCCGGCAACCGAGCTGCGAGCGGCAGCGCCGCGCATTCCCGTTACCCGCTCCAAATTTTCCACACAATCAATGCTGAGGGGATCGAACCCGGGAGGGCCGGAGGCGGCAGAATTTATATTGTTGACACTGCGTCGGTGCGGGTATAGTCTGATTTTATGAAAAAATGCTTTTACATAACCGCCATTGTCCTGTTTCTGGCGCTTCAGTTTTTTTCCTTAAATCATTTGTATGATTCGGGGCATTTTTTTGTACACGATTCAAACTGCGAGCAATGTCGGTTCCTGGATCAGTCCGGCAGTGCGGGTGTTCCCGACGAGATTGAACTGGAACAAGCTTTCGTTGTTTATCTGCCAATGCCGGAAACGAACGTTTTATCGGTTTATAAGCCGTGTTTTTTCGCCTATTTCGGTCAGGCGCCTCCATACCTGATTTAAATTATGTAAAATTTTGTCGTATCAATAATTTAAATCAGAAAGAAAAATGAATAATTTAAATGTTTACGGCGGTTTGACCGCCATAAATGATTTTCTTAATCCTGAAAATCATTTGACACCTCTTGTCGAATTACCCTCTTCTCTTAATCCGTTTTTGGCTGACGGAATTCATATTTATATCAAAATGCAGACCTTTCTTCCTTTGATGAACGTAAAATCCGTTCCGGCATACGAGATGTTGAAAAACGACGTCCAACCCAAACGCCGACTGGTAGAATCTTCTTCCGGAAATATGGCATTTTCATTGTCCGTCTTGAGCCGCTGTTTTGGTTATGAGAAGACGAGAGCCGTCATTTCGCACGAAACCAACCGGGAAAAGGTGCAGATGCTTTTACTGGCCGGTACGGAAATATGGGTTAATAAAGAACCGATCTGCCCCGACCCGCATTCGGATGAAAGCGGAATCCGCATTGCCGAAAAGACGGCTCACCGCTCCGGCTGGAAAAACCTCAATCAATATGCCAACCCGGATAATCCGGGCGGACATTATGAATTTTGCGGACAGCAAATCCTGAAACAATTAAACAACGACATCCGTATTTTCTGCACCTCTCTCGGCACCACGGGAAGCCTGTGCGGCATTGCCCGGGCATTAAAGAAGAAAACCGAAGCCCGGTGCATAGGTGTGGCAAGGAAACCAAACAATCCTGTTCCCGGTCCGAGGACCTTAAATTTGTTAAAAATGATAGATTTTGACTGGCGGCAGCAGACAGATGACGTTGTCGAAGAAGGGACAGTCCACGCCTATGACCAAAGCATGCGGTTGTGTCGCGCCGGAATCCTCGCCGGTCCGAGTACCGGGCTTGCGCTTGCCGGACTGTTGAAATATCTGCGTCGGGAAAAACTGAAAAACGATTTCGCCGGTCTGAAGAACGGTCGCCCTGAAATAAATTGCGTTATATTGGCCTGTGACTTGCCTTTTCTGTATCTGGACGAATATTTTAAATATCTCCCGCGCAAACGTTTTCCCAAAATCTTTCATCAGGAACTCTTGTCTGCCCGCATTGATTTTCAAAAGCCTCGCCGGCCGCAAACGGAAATTTCCGCCTCGGGAACGATCAAACTTGTTTTTGGCTGCGGTGCCGCCCGCCTGCGGCATAGGCTGAACGACGGAGAAAAAAGCGAAACAAACGAAAAAGCAATCATCATCGATATCCGAAACAAAGAGCTTTTTGCCGGAGGTCATATACCGTGCAGCATCAATATTGAAGAAAACACGCTGCTCAAAACGATGGACGAACGGTCGGAACAGATGCAGGACAAACAAATTGTTTTGGTTTGCGACTATGGCGAAAAGGCGTACTTCTATGCCCGTATCCTGAGGGACAAAGGATATGACTGTCGTTCCCTGCGCGGCGGGCTCGTCCGCTGGTCGGAGCTTAATTATCCGCGTATTTCCGCAACTTGTACGCTCGGGAAATGACGGATTATCCGCTTTTCCGGGATTCTTGTCGGTGGCATACCGTGAAGTATCCGGAACCTGCAATCGCTGCAGTGGCAAAACGTCCGTATTCGCAGGCCGACATCGTTTTATAGAGAGATTGGCTGATAGTAACAACATTATGAAAACGCCGGTCGTCATTATAAGTGGCGTGATGAAGCATGCCGACCGTTTAACAGGCCGTATCATGACTTAGGAAACAGCGGATTTTGCGGCGCAGGGAATATTCCGGATTGCTTTTCGATAAAAAATGAAGTAAAATATCAACAGTTTTATTTATAAGGAAACGCCGATGGATCTCAAAGACAAACTCAGTCACAAATGGCGTCAAATGACGTTGATCGCAGGCGTTGTCCTGCTCTCGTCGATGACGGTGCAGGCTCAAAACACGTCCGAACAGAATCGAAAAGAAACGCCGAAAGCCTATTTCAGTCCCAAGCAACTGGCTTCCGCGTTGTCTGCCATCAATGCCGACGACAAACAAGCGGACATATTCCTGGAAGCTTATTTGCAGAAGCTTGACCCGCAGGGACAAATTTCTCCGGGCGATCTGGTTCAGGTTTTCAAGGAATCGGGAATAGACAAAGACGAAGCGGTAAAAATGTCGGAAGTTTTGCTGTCGCCGCAAAAGCAGCCTTCCCCCCGCGGCTATGACTTCGGTTCTTACGATCTCAGTTTCGCCATCGACGGCAACGGCAATCTTTCCTCTTTAATTTTCAACGGTGACAAAAAAATTGACGATCGCGACATTGATGCCGTGCATAAAGCCCGCTGCCGTCACCGCGGGTTGGCCGCGGACGATAGCAGTGAACGTTTCCAATCGTCGCAATTGCTCGGCAAAATGTTGGTGCGGCAGGTAATTTTGGAAAAACGGGAAGACGGACGGGCGGTTCCGAACGGCGACAAATTCCTGCAAAATTTTGACAGGGAATTGCAGCAAAACGGTTTGGAAATAGGCCGGGACGGAAAATTGTACGGTATTGAAGCAAGCAAAAACAAACCTCTGCTGACGGAAAAAGACCTTTACAATCAGTATCTGATGAAAAGGCAGCAGGAAATGAAAAAGTTTTACGAATAGGGAATTTGCACTTGCTTCAAACAGCAACTTGTGTTAAGTGATGTTCTCTTAAACAATTATTCTAAAATTTTTTTGCAATGAAGTATCTAAAAATCAATGATCAACTGGAACTGTTGAAAAACAAACGGTTCGACGAGTTAATCGCGTACGCGAAGGAGCACAACCTCAACCAGAGAGTCGTTCAGGCTCTGCTCTCTCAGCTCAAGGAACTGACGGAAGAAAAGCAATCCGCTGTTTCCATTCATTAACGCAGATCAACATGCACCGCTTTTTTGCCGACGGCAAAAGAGCGGTTTTTTATATACCCAAAACCACGTGCCTAGCACATGGTTCTAAAGAGCTTACAGCTTGCGAATGAAAAACTCCTTTTATTGTAAAGAAGACGGTCCGGCAACAGTCGTATAGAAAAGTAAAGGAGTTTTAATGGCACGCACGACGTGAAATTCCAAAACACCATGTTGTCTTTGCCCCGAAATAGCACAGAAAGGCGTTTTGCGGCGGCCGTCGTCTGAAAATCAGAGCAGTATTCAGGGGACTATGTCGATATTACCGGAAAGAATATCCCAAAGACAGCCGGGTATATACGAAATCAACTTAAAGAAGATGCAAAGCAAAGTCAGTAACTATGGATCTTGCCCCGTTTACGGAGAGTCAAGTAATCTTTGCCCCGTCAAACCGTCATGTACCCTGAAGGCATTTGCCGGCACCTTGAGAGGGTATCCCCGCGTATGAAACCCCGCCTTTACTCAGGCTGGTTCCTTTTTACCGGGCATTTGTTGATAAAGAGTTTATCGGGTTGAATTTTCAACCATCTGCGTTAACATCATACATATCATTTGCTGAGGAGAAGCGACATGGCTACGTTAAAACAGGTTTCGCAGGATTTTGACCGTTGTTTTCGGTACCGGCGTTTTCCTTCTTTCCGGCTGGCTCCTTTGATTATTCTGATTTTTTGCGGACTGGTGTTGCTGGGCAGTTTGTTTTTTGAATTTGATCAGAATGAACTTTTTTATTATCCGACCTGGAAATATTCTCTCTTTATCAAGCTGCTGCCAAAAATTGCGCTTCTCATTTGGATTGTTCGCTACAATATCCGTCATAAGGTACAGACCGCTGATAATGATTATAACAGGTTTTGGTATTTTGTTTCCTTTTTATTCCTGATTCTGTTTTTCGGTCTTCTTTTCTTTTTGTTCAAGGAGTGGGTCGGTTTGCTGGCAAATTTTGCAATAACTTCGCTTTCCGGTAAAGTTTCAATCGATGTTCTCTCGTTCTTTATTTTTTCGCTGCCGGCAATTATCGTTACCGCCTATTTTCAGCTGGTGATTTCAAACCAGATTACGCTGCTTATCGTCAACACTTTCGGGAGAAGAAAATGAAAAAAATATTGATCGCTTTATCCTTTATTATCTTTACCGCCGCCTGCGGACCGATCTGATGAACAGGTATTTGAGCTGTCTGCGCTTAAACGCCGTTTTGTTCTGCAAAATTTTTACCTGCGGATTCCTCGGTCAAAAAGATTATGCGGAAGGTTATGACAATGTTGCGGAAAATTACGACGACAACTGGCTTTGCCATATCAGGCCATGTACGCAAAACTTTCTCGACAGACTGCCGCCGTTAAAATCGGACAAACCGGTTGTCGATCTCGGATGCGGAACGGGTTTTTCAACCGAATGGCTGACAAAACGTTATGACAACCCGGTCACGGGGGTTGACATTTCTGTCGGCATGTTGAAACAGGCCGCAAAAAAAATGCCGCAAACGCAATTTGTTCATGCCGACATGCTGGATTATCTGCGGAAACTTCCGGCAGAAAACCGGGCGATGATCTGCTCGGCATGGGCAATCGGCTATTCCGATCCGAAACGAATTGCCGAAGAAGCCTGTCGCGTTTTGGAAGCGGGAGGCTTCTTCGCCTTCATCGTTAATACGGCAGATACGCTGCCGAGAGTCTTTGACGCTTTCCGACGTACCATGTACAATTATCCGCAAAAGGTGAAAAAACTGTTGTGGCCGAAGTTTCCCAAAGACTTTTCCTTCGTTGACGATAAGCGGTTTGAAACGCTTTATCAACATAAGGACAGCCTGAAAATCCATCCCCGGGAAGAAGATTTTTCCGACTGGCTGTTCAAAACGGGCATCATGGCCGGTTTTGAAAAAGTATTGGATACGGATCTTTTCAAAAAGGAACTGAAAAAGAGCACCGCGGAACTCTGTCATCGTCACATTATCGGTATTTACAGGAAAAAATGAATGCTTGGAAAATTAAAACAGATAATCATGCTGTTGCGGATTATGGCCACCCCGCAAATAACCCGGCCGCCGCTTTCCGTTTTACAGGAGTTGCGCAAACGGGGCAAAAAGCGTCTGCCTTCCGCCGTTTGGCAGGAAATTGACGATAACCGGAAATTGAAAACCTCAACCTTCGCTTTTGCCCGTGAACTGCTTTCTTCGGAGTGTATTTCCCGTCATGACGGAAAGTATGTTGTCAATTCCTTTTTGCCTCCCTTCCCCGGCCGCGCGTATGAGCGGATGTTTACCAACCTTTTGTCCGGCCGGAAGCTTTCGCCGGTGTCCGCTTATATCGCCGTTACCAAGGAATGCCCCTATAACTGCTGGCATTGCAGTTTCAAAGGCCATACCAAACCGGACCTGCCGACCTCCCGGCAGCTTGTTCTCATTGACGATTTGTGCCGGCTGGGCGCAAGCATCATCGGATTTACCGGCGGCGAACCGCTGCAGCATAAAAACATTGCCGATCTGATAAAACGCGCGGCAACCGGCGGTGCGGCCGTCATATTGTTCACAACCGGTTGCGGGCTTGACGAGGAACGGGCGCGGAAATTGAAAAAAGCGGGATTATGGGCAATATGCTTCAGTCTTGACAGTTCCGAACCGGAGATCCATAACCGGCTTCGCGGCCGGAAAACGGCCTTTGATGAGGTGATGAGCGCCGTGAAGGCGGCCAAAGGCGCCGGTTTGTATACAATGGTTTCCTCCGTGGCCACTCCCCATTTTATGCAGACGGAAGATTATCGCAACATTTATCAACTGGCGGTCAAACTGAAAGTAAACGAATATCGGATTGTTGAGGCAATGCCTTGCGGAAAGCTGCTTGACAATGATGAAACGGTTATTTCGGCCGAAGACGTCAAAACGCTGCGGGCTTTTCACCGGCAGATCAACAGCCGCTCTCCGCGAACCAAAGTATGCGCGTTTAATCAGATAGAGAGTCCGGAACTGTTCGGCTGCGGCGCCGGAACTCAGCATATGTTCATTGACAACGCCGGAGAAGTCTGTCCCTGCGACTTTACGCCTCTCAGTTTCGGTAATGTTGTGCGGGAGCCGCTCGAAACCGTTTGGCTGCGAATGAACGAAGCTTTTACGCTGCCGAGAAGACACTGCTTTATTCAGAAAAACCATCGTCTGATTGCCGAAAAAATCCGTGCCGATAATATGCGGGTGCCGCTTGACGTAAACAGCAGTCTGGAAATCTGCCGACAATGTCCGTTTGATGAAATGCCGGACTATTTCAAAACGGTATATAAGCCGTAATTGCATTCGTTCGACCCCGGCAAAGCCGTTTTTGCCGGGGTCGACTTTTCGCTTTTTACCGAATGTTTTTATCTGTTTCTTCTGTTTTGTTTCCTGCTGTTTCAAACAAAGAAGGAAAATGCGTTTTTATTTTTTCCTCAAGTTCCCTCTTCTTTTTTTCGTCTTTTATTCTGTCATATCTGTAGCTTAAGACGTTCAGAATTCCTTCATTGGTCAAACAGCTGCTACCGTCATTTTTGGTTACACTGTAGCCTTCTGCGGTTAAAAGTTCAACGGCATCATCAAGTGAATGGAAATTTTGTTCTTCCTGCCGTTCTTTTCTTAATTTTGCAAGCTCTTTTTCCTGCCTTTTGTTCAAGGCGGATTTCTGTTCCAGTTCGTTTAATATCTTTTCATATTTTGCAATATGTTTGCCGGCAGAGATGTTTTTCCCCTTAATCAGTTTATCCATTTGTTTTATCAGAGCCCGGCAATTTTCCTTCCACTGTTTTTCGTTAAGCCCCGAAATATTTTCCAGTTTTTCCGAAAATCCGTCTTTGTCAAATTTTTTGGCTTTGGCTGCGGTTAAAAGTGTGTTTCTTACGGTCATGTTATCCACCTCTCTGTAAAATAAAAAAATTATACTACATTCAATAATATTGTAAACCCGGTTCTCAAAGCTTTCGCGAATCTCCCGATTTCTCTCGTCCGGACAAAGATACGCTTATGGCAAAAAAAAGCCCTCACGGATGAGGGCTTTTTTATCTGGGGCGAAAGATGAGACTCGAACTCACGACACCCGGTACCACAAACCGGTACTCTAACCAACTGAGCTACTTTCGCCATTGTCTTGAAAAGACTTTTACAAAATCCGCGGCGGAAAGTCAAGCGAAAAAACAACAAATTTATAAAAAATAAAAGCAACAAACCGTTGTTATCGGTGGAACAGTTTGTCGATATCCTTTAATTTCAATTCGATATAGGTCGGACGACCGTGATTGCACTGGCCGGAATTGGGGGTTTGTTCCATTTCCCGCAGCAAGTGGTTCATTTCCGCCAGGTTGAGGCTGCGCCCTGCCCGTACGGAACCGTGGCAGGCCATAGTGGCGACGATATGGTTCAGTTTTTCCGTCAAAGCGAAATCGCTGCCCCATTCCGCTATCTGTTCGGCCAAATCATGAACCAGCTTTTGTGTGTCGCAGTCTTTGATTAAGGCCGGAATTTCCCGGACAATTACCGCCGAAGGGCCGAACTCTTCCACCGACAATCCCAGCTGGTCAAGATTTTCCGCATTTTCCAGCAGGCGTTGTTTGTCGCAAGCGTCCAATTCGACGATTTCGGGAATCAGCAGCATCTGGGTTGCCGGTTTGCGCCCCTCGTTCAGGGCTTTTTTCATTTTTTCCATCACGATCCGTTCGTGGGCGGCATGCTGATCGATCAAAACGATGCTGTCTTCGGTTTGGGAAATGATATAGGTGTTGTGAAACTGTGCTTTTGCCTGTCCCAAAACGCCGTCAGCATCCGCATAACGGCTGTTGTCGTCTTCTTCCGCACGGACGGAAAACTTTCTTTCCAGTTCCGGCAGCGCCGCCGTGCGCGGGCGGGACGGCAGCGGCGGAAGCGTCCGGCGAAAGGCCGAAGGCGCCGGTTGATGACAGTCGTTTAAAAAGGCCGCTTCCTCTTTGTCGTCGCTCATCAGCAGCGGCGCCGTCAAAGACGCATTTTCCAGGCTGTCCTGCAAAAAACTCGCCAGGTTGGCCGGTGCTGCCGTCTGCCGGCTGCCGGCCGTAAGAGCGTTGCGGATTGCGCTGACCAGCAGGCCGCGAACCGCAGCACCGTCAAAAAAGCGCACTTCGGCCTTGGTCGGATGCACGTTGACGTCCACATAGTCGGGATCAACGTCAAAGAACAAGGCGCATAACGGATAGCGGCCGATTTCCAACACTCCCTGATAAGCGCCTTTAACGGCGCCCAAAAGCAGTTTGTCGCGTACCGGCCGGTTGTTGACAAACAGATACTGAGAAAGAGAGTTGGCCTTGTTGTAAGTCGGCAGACTGACGTAGCCGCTGATGCGGAGATGATCGCGTTCGGCATTAATCAGGAGAGAATTTTCACCGAATTCGCGTCCCATAACGTCGCTCAGGCGTTTCAGACGGGCGTCGAACAATTCTCCCTGACAGGCGTTGAGACTGATCTTTTTCTTTTGTCCGTCGATCAGATAAAAAGAAATCTGCGGGTTGGCCAAAGCAATCCGGTTGACGATGTCGACGCATTGCGTAACTTCGCCGGCAGCGGTTTTCAAAAATTTGAGCCGGGCCGGCGCGGCATAAAACAAATCGCGCACTTCCACCCGGGTGCCGGCAGCGGAGGCTGCGGGAACGGGAGACTGTTTGACTCCGCCGTTGACTTCCATCCGCCAGCCGTTCTCCGCCTGCCGGCTGCGGGACGTGACGGACAACCTGGCAACGGAGGCGATGGAAGGCAGCGCTTCGCCGCGGAAACCGAGATAACCGATGTGGAACAAGTCGTCATCGGGCAGCTTGGACGTTGCATGCCGCTCAACCGCCAATTCAAGATCTTCCCGCGCCATGCCTTTGCCGTTGTCGGCAACCGCAATCAGCGACTTGCCGCCGTCCACCAGCGTTATTTCAATCGAAGACGCGCCGGCGTCAATGGCGTTTTCAACCAGTTCTTTGACCACCGAGGCGGGACGCTCAATCACTTCGCCGGCGGCAATCTGGTTAACCAGAGTATCGGGCAGGATGCGGATAGCCATTGCAGCCCCCTTTCGTTATTTGCGGATTTTCTTGATCAGGCTGATCAGGCTGCGGGTCGAACTGTCATGCAGACCGGAAGCGTGTCCCTGTAACTCGGGCAGAATGCTCAAGGCCATCTGTTTGCCGAGTTCAACTCCCATCTGGTCAAAGGAATCGATGTTCCAGATGACGCCTTCGACAAACACCTTATGCTCGTACATTGCCACCAGCATGCCCAAGGTATAGGGATCTACCTTTTTGATGACGATGGTGTTGGTCGGACGATTGCCGGAGAAGAATTTAAAGCGCTTAAGACGGCTGACTTCGGCCGCGCTTTTGCCTGCTTTTGAAAGCTCTGCCGCCGCTTCGGCAACGGTTTTGCCGCGCATCAGCGCTTCTCCCTGCGCCAAAGCGTTGGCGACCAGAATTTCGTGATGTTCGCCGATTTCGTTATGGGAAATGGCGGGAACGATCAGATCCAGCGGCACGATCCGACTGCCCTGGTGCAAAAGCTGGAAAAACGAATGCTGTACGTCGGTGCCGGCGCCGCCGAACAAAACCGGACCGGTGGCATATTTGACGAACTTGTTGTTTTCGTTCACCGATTTGCCGTTGCTTTCCATATCAAGCTGTTGCAGATAACTCGGCAGATAGCGCAGATCCTGATCGTAGGGAACGACGCAATGGCTGCCGAAACCGAAAAAGTTGTTGTACCAAACGCCGAGCAGTGCCAGAATGACCGGAATATTCCTGTCAAACGACGTATGACGGAAATGCAGATCCATCGCGTTGGCGCCGTCGAGCATTTTCTCAAAGTTTTCCATCCCTACGGCAAGGGCAATCGACAAGCCGACCGCCGACCACATCGAATAGCGGCCGCTGACGAAATCCCAGAATTCGAACATGTTGTCGGTGTTGATGCCGAATTTTTCCACTTCTTTCGCGTTGGTGGAAACGGCGACGAAATGTTTGGCAACCGCAAACTCGCCCAAAGCGTCGATCAGCCATTTGCGGCAGGTTTTGGCGTTGGTCAGGGTTTCTATGGTGGTAAAAGTTTTGGAAACGATGACAAACAGGGTCGTTTCCGGATCAACCTGACTTAAAACGTCTTCGCAGGCGGATCCGTCAATGTTGGAAATAAAATAACATTTTATGTCTTTTGCCCAGTATTCTTTCAGTGCGGCGGCGGCCATTACCGGCCCCAGATCGGAGCCGCCGATGCCGATGTTGACGATGCTGGTCAGCTTTTTGCCGGTGGCGCCTTTAAATTCGCCGTAACGGACCGCGTCGGTAAATTTTTTCATTTTTGCCAGCACGGCGTTGATCTCGGGCATCACGTTTTTGCCGTCGACATATACCGGCGTGTTCTGACGATTGCGCAAAGCCGTATGCAAAACCGCCCGGTTTTCGGTAATATTGATTTTTTCGCCGGTAAACATCGCTTCGATTTTGTCGCGCAGCTTTACTTCATCCGCCAGTTCCAGCAGATACTGTAAGGTCTTTTCGTTAAAACGGTTTTTGGAATAGTCCAGATAAAGCGGTCCAAGCTCAACGGCATATTTGGATCCGCGTTTGGCATCAAACGCAAACAGGTTTTTCATTTCAACGTTCTTAAAAAAGCGGTAATGGAGAGCCAGCTTCTTCCAGGCTTTCGTTTTGGTAACGTTTTTTTCCATTTTATATTTCTCCTAGTCTGATTTGAAATTCCCGAGTCCGATGATCTTGAGGTTGTCCGGCGTAAAATAGCGGGCGGCCGCACGGTTGACCTCGTCAAGCGTCACTTCGGAAACGTAGCGGTTGCGTTCCTGCAAAAAATCAATGCCGAGTTTTTCCTTCTGCATGTAAACAAGCATCTCGGCAATGGCGGAAATGTCGGCAAAACGCAGATTGTAGGAAGCGATCAGATAATTTTTCGCTTCTTCCAGTTCTTCGGCGGAAACGCCTTCGGCGCCCATTTTGTTCCACTCTTCGTTGAATATTTCCATTACCCGGTTAAAATTGCCGGACGTTGAAGAAAAGCCGCCGACAATCATTTCCGTTTTGTCGGAAACGGAAAGCCCGGTATAAACGCCGTAGGTCAGCCCTTCCTTTTCGCGGGCCGCAAGATTAAGGCGGGAACTTAAGCCGGAACCGCCGAGAATGTAATTGGCAATATAAAGCGGGTAAAAGTCGTCTGCGTTGCGGCGTGTGCCGACGGCAGCGGCAAAAGCCATACTCTGCGGCAGATTTTCGTCATGAGCGTCAAATCCGCCGGACAACCGCGGCGTAACCGCCAGCGTTTCGTCGGCTGCGCCCCGCTTCGGCAGAGAGCCGAAAACTTCATCCAGAATCCGGCCGGCCTCTTCCGCCGTAATGTCGCCGGCAAGGCCGACGATCAGGTTGGAACGTCCCAAATTGTCGGCGACAAACCGTTTTACTTCCCGCGGCGTAAAACTTTCAATGTCCTCTTTTTTGCCGAGCGGATTGCGGCCGTAAGGATGTGTCCCGAAAAGCGTCCGGTTGGCAATCAGCCCGAGCTGTTGTCCGGGGTCTTCGTTTTGACTCGCCAGTCCGGCCAGCATCTGTTTTCTGATCCGCTCAAGGTCGGCTTCGTCCGCCCGCGGCTCGGTCAGAGTCTGCCGCAGCATGTCAAAGGCAATCGGCGCAAATTCCTTGGGAGTTAACAGCCGGCCGGAAAAATCGTCGCCGTCGGCGCCGAAACCGAGCGAAATCGCATAGTTTTCCATTTTCTCCTTAAAAGCCTGCGAATCAAGCCCGCCGGCGGCTTCGGAAATGAGCGCGGCAGTCATTTTTGACAACCCTGCCTGCCCTTCTTTTTCGGCAACCGTTCCGGCGTGGGCAAAGATAAAACTCAGACTGACGATGGGGTTGGTCGTATCCGTCAGCAGATAGGCTTTGATTTTATGGCGGGGAGAAACCACTTCCGTTACCGGCAGCGAAAACCCCTGCCGCCCGAGTTCGGAATTTTTGACCAGGGCATCGGCGTCAAAAGCCGGCCGGGAAAAATAAAAGACGCCGGCGGAAACAACGGCGGCAGCGGCCAAAACAGAAAGTAAAACGCCCTTTTTATTCATCTTCGCTCTCCCCGTTCAGCGGTTCGACCACACCTTCCGTCATTGCCGAGCCGGTAAAAATCCTGTGCGCCGCCTTTTTTACCGCCGCAGCGTCGACGGCACGGATGTTGTCCGCATAGTTCTCAATGTCTTCCCGCGTCATGCCGACGGTATAAAGAGAGCCGACGATATAAGCGGCATCGTTGGGATTGTCGCGCAGATAGACCAACCCGGCCAGCATTTTGTTTTTGACTTTTTCAACTTTTTCGTCGGTCAGCGAGGCAACAGCATCGTTTACGATCCTGTCCAGCATTTTTTGCAGTTCTTGGGGAGAAACGCCGGCCGCCGGAACCGCCGACAGGCCGAAGGTGCCGTAACTGCGCGAAGCGTAATCGTAAGATGCGGCGGCAGCGAGCGCCAGCTTTCTTTTTACTACCAGTTCCTTATAAAGTTCCGAAGTGTCGCCTTCGCCAAGGTAGGCAGACAATACCATTGCCGCATAAATGCTTTGCGGATCGGTATTGCAGGAATCAACGACATAGCGGCGGACAACCCGCGGCAGCTCCACCCGCGGCAGCTTCATTTTCAACATAATACGGGTTGTCGGATTGACTGCGGGAAAAGATTTTTTCCCGATTTCATGCCCCGCCGGCACCTTACCGTAATATTTTTCCGCCAGCCGGTAAGCCGTTTGGGGCTCAATGTCGCCGGAAATCACGATAATTGCGTTGTTCGGCACGTAATAACGGCGGTAAATATCCATCACGTCTTCCCTGGTCAGAGACAGGATTTCCTCTTCCGTACCTGTTACCGGCCGCGCGTAAGGATGTGTCTGCCACAAACCGCGCTGCAGGCTTTCGGCAAAAGCCGAAAGCGGCTGATTTTCCACCACCTGCTTGCGTTCCTGATAAACGATGTCACGTTCGGCGGCAAAAGCCTCGTCGGAAAAATCAAGGTTTGCCATACGGTCGGCCTCAAGTGCCATGGCAAGTTCCAGCCGGCTGACGTCCAGGCTTTGATGGTAAGCGGTATAATCAAGCGAAGTAAAGGCGTTGCTGTCGGCGCCGTTTATCTGCATAAGCCGGTTAAATTCAGACCCCGGAACCTTTTCGGTGCCGCGGAACATCAGATGTTCAAGCAGATGCGCCGCACCGCCCTTGCCCGGCTTTTCATCGACCGCCCCTACCCGGTACCACACCATATGTTTGGCGATCGGCGCCTTGTGGTTTTCCACCACCAGCAGCCGGGCACCGTTTGAAAGCGTGTATTCGTTAATGTCAAACAGTTTGGCGGAAGCGGAAAAGGCCGATAAAAGGCAGATCAGGCCGAAAGCGACAAATTTTTTCTTCATTGGCGGATTTTACCTACCTGTTTTTGTTTTTTAAGCGTCGTTTTCCGCAGCGGCCGCGGCTTTTTCCAGCGGCACCACCGGTCTTAAATCGTAGTTCGGCGGCAGCAGCAGCTGTTTTTGTTCGGAAACCTTTGAAGCGTCCGGCACCTTGCGCTCAAGCCCCAGGTCTTCCCTGGTGGCGTTACAGGCGCCAAGCATACCGGCCAACAACATCAGACAAACAATCTTCTTCATTTGACTTGCTCCTTATTTTCTTTTTTTTCGGGATAGAACAGACCGTGCAGTATGATGACGGCCGCACCGATGCAGATAAAACTGTCGGCAACGTTAAAGGCCGGCCAATGGTGCACGCCCAGATGAAAGTCCAAAAAGTCGAAAACCGCGCCCAGACGCACCCGGTCGACAAGGTTGCCGAGCGCTCCGCCGATGATCATGCCGAGCCCGATTTGCACGGCGCGCACCTTTTCCCTGTACAGCCACCACAACAGCGCCGCCACGATCAACGCCGCCGTCAGACACAGCAGCAGCGTGCCGGTTGCGCCGGAATCGTTGAACATGGAGAAACTGACCCCCGTGTTCCAGGCATAAACGAGGTTGAAAAAAGACGTCAGTTCAATGCCCGGCCGCTCGTTTAAAACGTAGTTCAGCATCCAAAATTTCGTCAGCTGATCAAAAACGAGCACGGAAGCGGCGATCACCAATCCCAAAATCAAATTCTTCTCCTGCAAAACATATAAAACCGAAATGCATTATAACAATATTTCGGCGAGAAAAAAGCGCTAAATTTAAACTGTACATAAGTTATTAAAACAAGAGCAGCTTTGCCAGACCGAGGAAAATGAAGTAGCCGCCGGAATCGGTACAGGCAATCAAAAACACGCCGGAAGCGATCGCGGGGTCGATTTTCAGCCGGTTGATGGTCAGCGGTATGAGAATGCCGGCCAGACTGGCGACGGTCAGATTGCAGAGCATGGCCAGAGCAATGATGTAACTGATCATTTCCTGCCCGGGGAACCAGATGCGCACCGCTATTCCGATCATTACCGCAAACAGCAGTCCGTTGCAAAGGCCGACCATAAACTCTTTGCCGATCATGCGCAGGGCGTTGCGGGAGTTCAGTTCTTTGGTGGCCAGGGAACGGACGACCACGGCCAGCGTTTGCTGTCCGGTGGTGCCTCCCATGGAGGCGACGATCGGCATCAATACCGCCAAAATCGAAAGCTGGGCGATAATGTCCTGAAACTCGCCGACGACGGAAGCGGCAACGATGGTGGCAAACAGGTTGGTAACCAGCCAGATTGAACGCGATTTAAAAATGCTGAACACCGAGCGGTATACGTCGTTGCTTTCCGCGCCGGTCAAAAGCATCATATCTTCGTTGGTTTCCTCGTGAACGATTTCAACCACGTCATCAATGTTGATAACGCCGATCAGTCGGCCTTTGTTGTCAACCACCATGGCCGACATCCAGCCGTATTCGCGGAACATGTGAGCCACTTCTTCCTGATCGGTATAAACGTCTACCGGCACGATTTCGCCGTCCATGATGCTGTTAAGCTTTTCGTCCCCCTTGGCGCGCAAAAGCTTGTCGAGGGCAATTTCACCGGTCGGTTTCAAGGTCTTTTCGTCAACGAGAAAAATGGTGTAAAAATCGTCCGGCAGCTCTTCGTTATTCAGAAGATACTGTCTGGCTTCCCGCACCGTCCAGTTGTCGGGAATGCTGACAAAATCCCGCGACATGATACGGCCGGCGGAATCTTCCGGATAGTTCAACGACGATTTTACCTGATATTTCAGTTCCGGATCGAGCCGGCTGATAATATGCTCCTGCTCCTCGTCGTTCATGTTTTCGAGGATTTCGACCGCGTCGTCGGAATCGAGTTCGTTAACGATTTTGACGATCTGGTTTTCGTTTAAGGTTTCGAGCACCTGCTCCTGAACGACTTCGTTCAACTCGGGGAAGACCGCCGGATCAATTTTGTCGCCGAGCAGTTTGACCAGTTTCATCCGGTGATGAACGTCCAAAACCTCGATCAGGCGGGCAAGATCGTATTCGTCCAGCCCCTCAATGATTTTTTTGACATGGATGTCGTCGTCTTCGTTTAAGCCGATAACGATGGAATTGACAAACTTCGGCCCGAGCCCCAGATAGCAATCTTTGGGTTCGTTCTTTTTCTGCTGATTAAAACGGGAAAGTTTGTTTTTTGAGAAAGGCTGGTGTTTTTTGGTTTTCTTTTTCATCAACAACCTCCTCTTTATGATTCTCACTTATTTTTTTATGATTGGTGCGCCTGAGAAGACTTGAACTTCCAAGAGCTAAGCTCATAACGACCTCAACGTTACGCGTTTACCAATTTCGCCACAGGCGCGCAAACATCATAAAGACAGAGCACAAATACCCCGGTTTGAAAAAATAATCAAGCTTTTTTTGAACGGATTGTGCATTTTTCGCAAAAAATCTGCCCCGCTTGTCTTTTGATACCGATAAATCTGTGAAAAATCAGCGCTTTTCAATCACGGCAACGAAAAAGCCGTCGGTGCCTGTCACCAGCGGATTCAGTTCCAGCCACGGCTTTTTCCCGCACGGCCAGGGTTGGGCGGTTTTCTCCCGCCATAAGGCCGGCATGTCAATTGTCGACATGTCGGGATGGTGTTTGAGAAAACGTCTGACGGCACCGCCGTTTTCCTCTTCCAGAACCGAACAGGTAATATAGACGATGCGACCGGAAGGCGCCGTCAAGGCATAGGCTTTTTCCAGAATTTCCGCCTGAATACGGTTGAGTTCCTCCAGCCGCGCCGGCGTCAGACGGAATTTGGCGTCCGGCGCACGCCGCCAGGTGCCCGTTCCCGAACACGGCGCGTCGATGATAAAACGGGTATAAACGGGCTTTTCTTCCGCCGATGGCACGGTTTTGACATTGCCGATGCCGAGCCTCGCCAGCCGCGGCTTCAGTTGTTCCAGCCGCTGCGGGTTAATGTCGTGGGCTTCGATCACTCCCTGCCCTTTGAGCTGCGCTGCCAGCGCCAGCGCCTTGCCTCCGGCACCGCTGCAATAGTCGATTATACGATCCTCCGGCCGTATGCCGCACATCAGCGCCGCCAGTTGAGAAGCTTCGTCCTGAACCTCGATCAAGCCGTCCTGATAAGCCATGCAGTTGTTAAGGTTGATGCGGGTCGGCAGCCTGATGCCGAGCGGCGAATACGGGGTCGGCACTGCTTCAAAACCTTCGTTTTCCAGCAGACGGAGAACTTCTTCCCGGCTGCCGCGGCAGACACGGAAGTCGGCGCCGGCCGGTTCGTTCAGCGCCTTAAGCAGCAACGGATCGCCGATTTTGGCAAACAGCCAGTCCGGGCATTCGCATTCGACCGCCGGCGGATATGTCCTCTCTTCCGTCCGCAGCGCGGCCGCCAGTTTGCGTTCGTCGTCGTTAAGCGGCGGCAGGCCGTATTCCCCGCCGGCAAATATCTCCGCCGGGTCTTCGTCCTTAAGATACGCAATCAGCAGCTTCCGCGGATCGGCGCTGCCGGCCTCGAAAGTCAGGCGGCGCCGGCGGCGGATAATATGCCAGATTTTTTCGGCGATAAACCGACGGTCGCCAGAACCGATAAAACGCCTTTCGCGAAAATAGGCGTTGATGATGTTGTCGGCCGGCTGCCGGTCGGCAAACACCGCGGTCATCAGTTCCCAGACCGCCTTATAACGCGCTGCCGTCTTCATTCTTCGTTTCTCCCGTGCCGCCGCGGAAACCGACGGCCACCAGATATTCTTCCGGTGAAGCCTTGCGGCTGGCGTCCGGTTTGCAATGCGACACTTTGAGGAAATTCTTTTTCACTTCCGCCAGAAAACCTGCTTCCGCCCCGCCCTTGAAGACTTTGGCGATAAAAATGCCGCCTTCGGCCAGAACGTCTTTGGCAAAATCATAAGCCAGTTCAACCAGAGCCATGGTGCGCAGGTGATCGGTCTGCTGGTGGCCGATGGTGTTGGCTGCCATGTCGCTCATCACGATGTCTGCCTTTCCGTCTAACAACCGTTTCAGTTTGTCGGCAGCGTCGGCAGCGGTAAAATCCTGCTGTATCAGCACGGCACCGGGAATCGGCTCCGTCGGCAGAATATCCAGCCCCACCACCTGTCCGCTGCCTTTGTTGCGCAGCACCGCAATCTGGGTCCAGCCGCCGGGTGCGCAGCCAAGGTCGACAATGGTTTTGCCGCGGCCGAGGAATTTGAACTTTTCATCCAGCTGGATCAGCTTAAACGCCGCGCGGGAACGATAGCCCAGGCGTTTGGCTTCGGCCACGTAAGGGTCGTTCAACTGGCGTTCCAGCCACTGGTTGGAAGATTTTTTGCGGTATTTGGAAGTTTTGACCCGGACGGTCAGACTCCGTTTGCCGCTGACGATTTTTGCCGATTTTGTCTTAGCCATTCTGCAGCTCCATAATGATGCCGTCAACCGCGCTTTTTAAGGAAGCGGTGATTTCCGTTGCCCCCAGATCCTTATAAATACGGGAAAAAATAATGCAGGCCGCATGGAAGATATCTGCCCGGACCGGACCTATGTTGGTGTCTTCCGCCATCTGCCGGCAATTCATGGCACAGATTTTCGCCGTCGCCCGTTCAAATTCGTCAACCCCCACTTTCAGTCCGTCGGCCCGTTCACGGTCATATTTTTCCCAGCCGCGGGCAACATGCGTCAGCCGCAGCGGCGTGCTGGAGGTAGCGACGAAACAAACATCCCCGCGGTATTTTTCCAGCCCGGCATCGCGGACGAAAGCCCGGCTGCAGGCGGAAATTTCCTCGTCCAGCCGCGCGGCCGCGGCCGGATCATATTCTTTCAAGCCGAATTTTTCCGCCGCGTTGCGCGCTCCCCAAGGGATGGAAACGGTATGCAGAATCTCCGGTTCGGCGCTTCTGGTTGCCAGCGTGATTTCGGTCGAACCGCCGCCCAGATCATAAACGACCACGTACCCGGCCTTTTCGTCTTGTACGTTCAGCAACGCGCCTTTCAAATTGAGCACGGCCTCTTCATAACCGTCGATAATTTCCAGATCAATGCCGGACTGCTGTTTGATTTTTTTGGCAAATTCGGCTCCGTTCTCGGCCGTGCGGCAGGCGGCGGTGGCAATAGCCCGATACTTTTCCACCCCGTATTCGTCCATTGCCATTTTAAAGGTGCAGAAACATTCGATGCCGCGCATGACCGCCTCGTCGGTAAAGCGGTTGCCGGCGCTCATACCCTCGCCCAGACGGGTGGAAATGGCGTTTTTATAAAGCGTGCGGCCGCTCCTGTCGGCAATCAGCAGCCGGCAGGAGTTGGTGCCGAGGTCAATGGCTGCCAGAGTCGGTTGTTTCATTTTTTTCAGTCCTCTTGTTTTTGCCGCGGCGGAAAAAATGCCGGCGGGGCTTTTTGCGGTTGTGCATCAGATCAAGCAATATGCCTTCGCGGATTCCGCGGTCGGCCACCGTAATTTCCTTTACCGGCCAGAACGAACAGATGGCCTCAATGATGGCGCAGCCGGCAATCGTCAGGTCTGCCTTGAGCGGACCGATGCACGGGTGTTTTTTGCGGCCGTCATCGCCCATCCGGCGGATCTTGCCGATCGCGTGTTTGACGTCGCCGGCGCTGATGACGATGCCGTCAACCGCCGAACGGTTATAGCGCGGCAGGTTCAGCTGAACGGCGCCGAGCACGGTTACTGTGCCGGAAGTGCCGATAATCTGGATTTCCCCGTTTTCGATCGCTTCGCTGATTTTATAGCGTTCCTCAAAAGCTTCCAACAGCTTGTGGGTGCGTTCCATAACCGTATTGTAAGCCAGATTGGTCATGTCTTTGTTGGGAAAGGCTTCCGAAATGGTCACCACTCCGTACGGCAGGGAAACATAGCCTTCAATAAAGGCTTTGCCGCTGTTGGCAAGCCGTGCCAGCGAAATTTCGGTCGAACCGCCGCCGATGTCAAAGACGAGCGCCCTTTTGACGCTTTTTTTCAAAAGCGGCAGACAGCCGATTACCGCCAGACGGGATTCTTCCTGCGAGGAAATGATCTCCAGGTTAAGACCGGTCTGGCGCTTGACTTCGCTTAAGAAATCGCGGCAGTTTTTGGCGCGCCGGCAGGCGGCGGTGGCGACAAAGCGCGCCCGATGGATCGGCGCATATTCGCTGATAATTTCCGAGCATATTTTGAGGGCCTTGATCGTCCGGCGGCTGGCTTCCCTGCTTAGTTCGTTTTCTTTAATGATCCCTTCGCCCAGACGGGTGATGCGGGAAAAAGTTTCTATGATATGAAAAGAAGTCGGCGTCGGGGAAGCTATGACCAAACGGCAGGAGTTGGTGCCCAGATCTATCGCAGCGTAGTTGCGGACGGCGTTTTCATCTTTGCCGCCGCGGCTGAATTTTTTATATTTTTGCATTCTTCATATCAATCAATTCTACCAAATTTTAAATTTTGCTTATTGTGAACGATTTTTGCCGCGAGGACAAGCATTTTTTTGCGTAAAACGTCATTTTCCCGAACGTCCGCGCAAAAGGCGGCGCCGCAACCGCCCCTTCCGAACGGCGACAGTGACGCCGGCGGCAACGGGCATTGGCTTTTTTGAAGAAACGACCGGCGCAAAACGAACATTTCGTGCGACGGAAAAGCGCCCGCTTCAAAAATCTGATCAACCTAAAAAGATGCCCCTGCCCGGCAAGCTTTTTATAAACTTTCGTCAGCTAACGCAAGCGGCATTAACCGTTTTGAACTGCATTTGACCAGCCAAAAGGCTGCGATCCCGCCTGCCGGCCGGGCAGGAAAGCCGCGCCGGTTCGCTCGCGCAGACGCTCAAACCATAAAAAACGTAACCCACCGGCCCGGCGCGCGATTTTCCCGTTACAAAAAACGCCGTCTTGCGACGGCGCCTTTCATCATGGCAAAACTATTCCGGATAAAGCTCTTCGCGGATGATTTTCCGCAGTTCGTCGATAGCCACCAGTTCTTTCTTTTCATTCCGATAGTGCCAGTACATCCAACCGTTGCAGGCCGGCGCGTTCTGCGCAGCCGCCCCCATCTGGTGAATGGAACCGTTGCCGAAAGTGGAAACCAGGGTTCCGTCGGAGCGAATCAGAGCGGAAACATCGCCCTTGGCATCAAACAGCTTGTCGCCGGCCTTAAGCAGTCCGCATTCGATAACCGAACCGAACGGCACCCGCGGCTGGCGCTTTTTGGTCGCATATCCGAGGCAGGCGTCGTTTTTCACCCGGGTCACTTCGGCTATCCGCGCTTCGGCACCTCGGACATACTGCGCATCGCGTTCAATGCCGATAAAATTGCGGCCGATCTTTTTGGCCACCGCACCGGTGGTGCCGGTGCCGAAGAACGGATCCAGCACCGTGTCACCGACGTTGGTCGAAGACATGATTACGCGGTAAAGCAGCGCTTCCGGCTTCTGGGTCGGATGCAGCTTGCCGCCTTCGTCCGACTTCAGACGTTCCCTGCCGGTGCAAAGCGGCAGCTGCCAGTCGCTGCGCATCTGCACGTCTTCGTTCATTGCTTTCATCGCTTCATAATTGAACGTATATTTCGATTTCGGGGTTTTGGCCGCCCAGATCAGCGTTTCGTGCGCGTTGGTAAAGCGGGTTCCCTTGAAGTTGGGCATCGGGTTGGTTTTGTTCCAAATAATGTCATTTAAAATCCAGAAACCCAGATCCTGCAGCATGCAGCCGACGCGGAAAATATTGTGATAGGAACCGATCACCCAGATGCTGCCGTCGTCCTTCAGAACCCGGCGGGCCGCGCTCATCCAGGCACGCGTATAATCGTCATATTCTTTCATCGAGGCAAAATTGTCCCACTCCTCATAAACGCCGCTGACGTTGGAATTGTCGGGACGGGTCAAAGCCTCCCCCAGCTGGAGATTATACGGCGGATCGGCAAATATCAGGTCGACCGATTTTTCTTCCATCCGGTTCATAATCTTAACGCAATCGTCGTTTATGATCGTGTTCAAGATTTTTTTGGTTTCAATGCTCATTGTGCTTCACTTTGGTTGTTGGGCTTAAACAATGAGGGCAGTATGACAAAAAGAAGTTATAAAATTATTAACAAAAACTGATGAAAAAATATTTTTTGGCTAAAAAAAGCAATGCGCTTTCAATTGCCGGAACTTCATTGTTTTTATGTGCCCGGTCTCTTTTTTACGCGGTTGCAAAACAGTCGAAATTTGTCAAAACAACAAACTTTTCGCCAACTTTTCCGCCTCTTTTTTCCGTCGGTTTTCCGCCGCCGGAGAATTTCCGTCCCCGGTATCCGGACACACAAAAAAAGGCAGCCCGATAAAACGGAACTGCCCAAAAAACATGGAAAAGTTTTTTGTAAAGCTACGCGACGGTAAGCCCTGTCAGAAGAGCACTGCGGCCGGCGTTTCTGGCGGCAGCGGCAACTTCTTGCGGAACGGCCGGGAACTTGTGAAGGTAGGCGACGGCGAGCGGCAAGTTGCAAGACTTGAAGAGCTCGGGCAGCACCTCCGGCATCAGGTTATGACACTTGAGATAAGCCGTCTTTTTGCCGATGTTCTTACCTCTGATAATTCCTAACTGTTCTGCGAGACGAGAATTTCCGTTACCGTTGCGAGTTGCTTTTTCTTTACACATAAGTTTTATTTTTAAAGTTAATAATATTTTCTTCAGGATTTAGATTCTCATATTTTAGACAAAAAGTCAACCCCTAATTTTCATTATTTTGCAAAAATTCGCGGACGGGCCTGTAGCTGCGGCGGTGTTCCGGCGTAACTCCCTGTTTTTTCATCCCTTCAATATGAGCGGCCGTACCGTAGCCGGCATTTTTCTCAAACCCGTAGCCCGGATATTTTTGCGCCAGCTCTTTCATCAACCGGTCACGATATACCTTGGCAACAACGGAAGCGGCGGCTATCGAAAAGGAACGGGAATCTCCCTTTACGACCGTTTTGCAGGCGCAGGGAAAAGGCTTCGGCGTCCGGTTGCCGTCGACCAGCGCCGCACGGGGACAGACCGGCAGCCTTTCAACCGCCCGGCGCATGGCAAGAAAAGTGGCCTGTAAAATGTTCAGTTCGTCAATTTCCCGGCAGGAGGCTTCGCCGATCCCGATCAAAAGCCTGCCGGCGGCCTGTTCTTCAAGCAAACGGGCGTAAAGTTTTTCGCGTTTGGCCACCGTCAGTTTTTTTGAATCGTTCAATTCGGCTTTCAAATCTTCCGCCAGACAACGGTTTTTAATCACTACCGCACCGGCAACCACCGGTCCGGCCCAGGGTCCGCGGCCGGCTTCGTCAATCCCGGCCACGTCAAAGTCAAATTCATTTTCAAACGAAAAATCAGGCATAAAAAAGTCTTTCTTCAAGTTTTTGATCATATGATGCCGTCTTTTTTATATACCCGTGCCGGCAAGCTTGTCAAGCAAAGCCGGCAAACAGCTTATTGACAAAATTCTGCGCCGTGATATAACCGGCGGCATATCAGTTAATTATGTTTCATTATTAATTCTTTTTAAAACATGGAAAATTTCATTTTGACAATGGAAAACTGGGGAACCTACCGCCAAACGGACGGCCCTTTGCAAGTTTACAACTATCAGGAACGGCAAATCGAAACGCTGGCAAGCTTCGGCCTTGACGACATTCCGCGCGCCGACGCCCTGCTTTTGTTCGACTCTCATTTCCGCGCTGCCGGATATGCGGCAGAAATCGTCATGCGGCACGAGCAAAAATACGGAAACAAGCCCGAATTTCTGACCTGCGGCGGACATTCAAACAAGGGGGCTTCCGCCAACGACGGAAAAACTCAGGCCGAGTGGTACGAACACATGTTCCTTTCATGGGGGTTTGACGAAGAATGGGTCTTAAAAAACCACATCAATTCGCAAAGCACCAGCAACCGAATGAACATCAGGGAAATTCGCCGGATGCTGATTTGTTCGCCCGTGCTGAACAAAATCCGCCGGCCGGACATTCTGGTCGTCACCGGCTGCGGCTATACGCTGCGGGCAGTTCAGGAACTGGGGTTTGCCTTTCCCGACTGCCGGCTGCATTTTTACGAAACGCCGGTCACTCCCGTTGACAAGCGTTATTTTGATTATGAAGCGTTCAACGGAAACGGCATCGGCTGGGGAATTGACACCGTTTTGGCCACCATGCTCCACTGCATGCGTTTTTGGGGAACGGAACGCCTGGCTCTGCCGCCGGAAAAAGCCAAAAAAGCACCGGACGTCAATATGATCAGGCAAATGCTTTTGAACGGTTACGCGCTTTATTATCCCTACCCTGACATGTGGGAATATCTGGACGTCAATTCCCGACAGGGACTGGCGCTCTGCCGTCAACGCCGTTTGGAACTGTTCGGCACCGACGACACGGAATATCCGCGGCGAAAAGGAACGCTTCAGTATATTGAAAAAAGACTGAAAACCCATATCGGACGCCTGATTGACGAAAAGGCCTCCGAATTTGCCGCCAAAGCTCTGCGTCCCTCTTCTTTCCGTTAAACGAGATTTTTGCAAAACTTAAAGCGCCGCACAAAGCGGCGCTTTTTTGTTGTTGTTTTATCGCGGTTTTAGTGCGCCATCGGCTGCGTCATATCCTGATCATCGTAGTTGTTTTTAATCACGTCGACAAAACGGCTGCCGGTATTTTTTACGTCGCCGGCATGTTCGACGGCACTGCCGGAAGCCGAAGAAAACGCGCCGATCGCTTTATAATAAACGGTTTTCGGATGAACGCCGAAGCCAAACCATGCAACGGCCAAACCAACGGCAACAAGCCCTGCCAGATAAATCAAAGTTTTCATGTTTTTCTCCCATGTAAGATGTTTCTAACTGTTTTTCATTCTTTTTCTGACACCCAGACGGCGCGGGGCGTCAAAGATCACGGCCGCCTTTCTGACCAGCGTTTCGCTGATGCCGTCTTTGGTCAGAAGAAATCGTTTGGCCGATCTTTTGCGATCAATGTAATATTGAGCCTTTTTAATGATATTTTCCTGAATATAACGATCGGCGGGAATGTCTATTTTTATGTTGCGGCTGAGATTGTGCAGTTCAAATTTCCCGCTGTCGGGATTATATATGTAAAAACTGTACATCAGCGAACGTTGCAGCAGATATTCCCTCCGGTTCTCGTCCTCTCCTTTGGCTATGGAATTCCGCGCCTCGAGAGCCGGCAGCAGGCCGACAAACTTGGGATAATGGCGCTCAAGCTCATGTTCCGTCCAGTATTTGAGTTTTACGTTCAAGACGAATTCCATGTTTTTCAGCAAATTGTCGCGCATCTCCTGCGGACGTTCGGCCAATATCGCAAAACAGGGTTCCTTGGACAGAAGCTCGTTCCAGTTGCCGTTCTGCCAATAGCGGCTCAGACGATAGACGGTGACCGCAAAAGCGGCGCTTCTTTCGTCTTCGACCAGAATATTGTACATGCCCTGGGCAGAAAGCGCCACCGACTTCGGATGCAGACAGCGGTTGTCGATCAGTATCTTGTTGCGAAAATGGTGAAAGGAATGAATGAAAGAGCCGATGTAATCGTTGCGAATTCGACGGATTTCCCGATACGCGGCATACAGGGCGCCGTATTTGATCAGTTCCTTTTCCTTAAACAGTTTGTGCAAAATGTCGTCTAACAATACGTCGTCCGGTTTTTCTTTCAGAAACCACGATTTTTTTCGCTTTACCTTTTCCTTAATAAACGTCTGTTCGATTTTTTTGATGTTTTTCCAGTCGTCCGGCTCAAACACATAACAGTTTTCCACCACCGCGATCGACTTGTTGTCAAAGCGGCTGCGGTAACTCTGCTTGCGTGCGGGCACGATGTCGACCTTGTAGGTGACGCTGCTCCATTTTACAAAATGCGAAAGGGTTTCCCTTTTGATCGAAATGCCGACGCTTTTGAGCATCCGCGGCACCAGCTCTTCGGGGATTTGGAAAGAATCGGTAACCAAACCGGAAACCTCGCGCGGCGCGGCATGGAGAAAACCGTTGGAATAGTTTGCCGGATCGACGACAACGTCATTGTCGAAACTGTCCGAACGGTCGCGGCTGTCTTCAGATTCGATAAAATACATCAGATCCTGAGTGGCATGATAGTCGATTACCTCCTCCAGACGGAAGAAATTTTCCAAGATCCTTTCGTGCAGCCCGTTTTTGGCTGCATATTCCGCACAGCTTTGCCGTGAAATCTTTTTCATTGTCGAATACGCGTTATAACGTGCAAACTCGTCGTACGAAATCTCCGACAGCATACCGAGTATGACATTGTTGACGCGTCCGGTAACAACGAAAAAATTTCCTCCTTTTCCTGCTACCACATCCATCTGGGCTCTCCGGTTACTATTCGTTAAATTGTAATATAAAAACGGTTCGGTTGGCAACAGATTTTTGCCGCGGAAACCGTTTTTAACAAAAGTTTCACATAACTTTGCCGGTTGACTTTTTGTCAATTTTTCGATATATTTTATCAATCGAAAAAAATTATTCTGGCTAATTAAACTTTTAAATTATGAACAACGAAAAAAAGGATTATCAGGCAGCAGTGCTTGTGCACGAATGTTTACGGGCCCGCACGGACTGTTTCGGAAACGACGGCAAAATCGTAAAAACGGCCTATATTGTCTGCATTGACGACGATCCGGATTCCGCAATCCATGCCGTACGCCTTGCCAAACAACACTTTGCCGCCCACGGCTTCTTCCCGAAGATGCTGTGCGTCGGCAACAAAGGGCTTTTGAGCCGCTGGACGCACAAGACGACCGAAGGCGCACACCTTAAGAACGTATGCGTTAAGACGGGTTTTCCCGAGGGAATGGCCGTTGTGCTCGACAAAGGGCGGAATTCCGGCGAAAACATACTGGAGATTCGCGCTTTTTTGACAAAAGAAGGCGATTTGGACAAGCCTGTCCTCTTCTGCTGCACCAAGCGTCTGTCGCTCCGTCTGCAACTGACGCAGCAAAAACAGGCGCCGGAAATCAACGCCCGCTGGTATGTCATCGAAGAATCGCTTGACGAGGCCTGCAAATGGTACAACGGCAAACGTTTCGGCCATTGCACGATGATGTATCACGAGCTGGCTTCCATTCTCAACCGTTGCGAAGCCTATGTCGGCACTTTTCAGGCGCCCGTCCCCTTTCCCGTTCCCCAAGACGTGAAAGAAGCCGCGGCCCGGCTGGAAAAGCGCTACCGGCTGAAACTTCCGAACAAAACTTTCCGTTCTTACATCCAGTTTGTTCTTCTTCTGGCTGAGGTAATGCTGCACCGCAAAAGGATGAAAACGGAACTGGAAAAAAGGATTGAAAGCGAACGGATTTACAACCGGCCGACGGTGTGACCCGTTTTTTATCTTTTGCAACCGCCCTTCCCGGGCGGTTGTTTTTGTATTCAACCTCCGCGCCAGGTGCGTGGTTGAGGATAGCTTACGGCTTTGCGTATAAAAACTCTTTTGCCGGAATGCAATTCCCCGCAATTACAAAAATAAAAAAAACAAAGGAGTTTTATCAAACGAACATAAACATGATATCATAACAAACCGGAACCCCAAAATACCGATTGTCTTTGTACGGAAATATGTCGGAAAGCATTCTACGGAAGAAAGCACCCGGAAAACAGGTTTGATACTAAGAAAATTGTGCGGAATCTGTATATAACTTAAGAAGCCGATTGTCGGTTCTGCTCTTTTTCGCTATCCTGTCGACAGACAAACAACTTTTTTTAAGGAGAGACAATAATGGAATTTGCCGTATTTTTGGCCGTGGTCGTTTTTTTCGTTTTGCTGACCTCGGTCGTCATCGTCCGCCAGGGATATGAATACACGGTCGAAAGCTTCGGCCGTTTCACCCGCACCCTTTCCCCGGGCCTGCATATCATCATCCCGATCGTGGAAAGAGTGGGCGCCAAAATCAACCGCATGGAACAGGTGCTTGACGTTCCCTCTCAGGACGTCATCACCAAAGACAACGCCACCGTCCGGGTTGACGGGGTTTTGTTCTTCCAGATTCAGCAGGCGGCCAACGCGGCTTATCAGGTCAAGGATCTGAACGTGGCCATCTTAAACCTGATCATGACCAACATTCGTACGGTGATCGGCAGCATGGAAATCGACGAACTGCTATCCCAGCGGGACGCCATCAACCACAAACTGCTGGCCGTCGTCGACGAAGCGACCATTCCCTGGGGGGTTAAGGTCACCCGCGTGGAAATCAAAGACATTACCCCGCCGGCCGACCTGATCAACTCAATGGCCCGGCAGATGAAAGCCGAACGCGACAAACGTGCCAGCGTGCTTGAAGCCGAAGGTATCCGCCAGTCGGAAATCTTAAAAGCCGAAGGTGAAAAACAGTCGGTCATTCTGGCGGCGGAAGCCGACAAACAATCTGCCATTCTGGCTGCCGAAGCCAAAAAAGAAGCCGCATTCCGCGAGGCCGAAGCAAGAGAACGTCTGGCCCTGGCGGAAGCCAACGCGGCCAAAATGGTTTCCGACGCCATTGCCGGCGGCAGTCCGCAATCGCTCAACTATTTCCTCGGGCAGAAATATATTGACGCCTTGCAGGGCATTGTCACTTCCCCCAACCAAAAGCTCCTGATGATGCCGATGGATACTGCCAACGTCATGAGTTCAATCGCCGGCATTGCCGAAATTGCCAAAGAAGTCTTGCATGACGAAAACGCCGCCGGCAAAAAGAAATAAAGGAGAAAAACCATGAGTTACATGGAATGGTTCTCTTTGGGGCTGCTGTTGGTGCTGCTTGAACTGTTCATTCCCGGCGTTTATCTGGTATGGTTCGGGCTGTCGGCGTTTGTCACCGGCGCGCTGACAATCTACCATGACTTTACGGTAATTGAACAATCGCTCGTTTTCGGCCTGATTTCCGTGGTCTTCGCCCTCACCGGCTGGTTCTTTTACGGCCGGATCATGAAACGCAGCAAGGTTTCCGACCGGTATAAGCATTTGAACGATCCGGCCGGGCAGCATATCGGCAAAACCTATCTGCTGGCGGAAGACGTCGTCGACGGACGTTCCAAGGCACTGATCGGCGACAGCGTGTGGATCGTCGAATGCGAAGACGATCTGAAAAAAGGCGACAAGGTCAAAATCACCGGGGTTGAAAACGGTGTGATCCTGAAAGCCGAAAAAGCCTGACGGTCAGGATACAAGACCCGGAAAAATCCCGGGTCTTGTTTTTTTATATGAGGCCCCGCGTTAGAAGCGTGGCGGCAAAGAGCTTACGGCTTTTTTTCATTTCGCTTTTTGTCGTTTTCTGTTTTTCTTTTTCCTTCTTTTCCGCTTTCCTTTTCTTTCCTTCCGTTCTTCTTTTTCCCGCTCTTTCCGTCTTTCCCGCTTTGCTCTTCTCCCTTTTTCTTTTTCCCTTGTATTTTTTTGCGCCTTGTTCTTTGCGTATAAAAAACTCCTTCGCCATTGTAAGAAAGACGATCCGGAATTGTCCGAATAAAATTTAATGAACACGCATACCACGGCACATACGACATGAAACCCCAAAGTACCATTGCCCCGAAATATCGCAGAAAGGCGCTTTATGGCGGATGTCCAAAGACATTATGCCGACGGAAAGGAATAGGAACTGTTGAGACCGAAGTTTGTCCGAACCATATTCATATGTTATCGGAGATACCGTTTGAATATTCCGCAAACCCGGTCAGGGAACGCTCAAAGGCAAGAGTCGTTGTCGATATATGAGCGGTAAGGAAAGTGCAAGATACAAGATATAAACATGGGGGCCGACAGTTTTGGTGTAAAGAATACCATGTCGACACAACCGGGAAGAATGCTCAAAAAATTTCCGGACATATACGAAATCAACTGCAGGAAGACGCCGAGCAAAGTCTGTTGACAATGGACTTGTATCCGTTTACGGGGGCAAAAACCTTATCAGACCGTCCTATGCCCTTCAGACGTTCGCCGGTACCGTAGGGGGATGCCCGTATACAAAGACCCCCGCGTAGAATGCGGGGGTCTTTTTTAGAAAAACTTCGCAAACGGCTGCCGGCGGCAAACCTCAGAAGCGGAAATAAATAAACGGATTATAGGTTGAAGCCGCTACCGCTGCCGAGGACAGCAGAAACAGCACCATCAGCCAGGCATTGAGCAATATATTTGCCGCCCGGCTTCCGTTTCTGGCGGTCAAAATGTTTTTAAATGCCGGAACGGCACAGACAAGCGCCGCGGCAAAGGCTGCAATTTCGACCGTACCGACATAGTAGGAATAATCAAAAGCCAAACGGTGATTTTCAATCATACCGGTCATATTTTTGAGGTATTGAGCGGCATAGGAGAGGCTCTCCGAACGAAACAGAACCCAGCCGACAATGACAACCGCAAGCGCATATACGTGATGAACCGCACGCAGGACATATCCCCCTTCACTACGGTGCCACCCCGTCGCTTTCTCTATTATTATGAACAAACCGTGCCATAACCCCCAGATCACAAACGTCCATTCCGCTCCGTGCCACAGACCCGTCGCCAAAAACACTATAAACAGGTTCACATACATACGCCATTTTTCAACCCGGTTCCCTCCGAGCGGTATATACAAATACTCCCTAAACCACGTCGACAACGATATATGCCACCGACGCCAGAACTCCGTAATCGAACGCGATATGTACGGATAATTGAAGTTCTCCAAAAAACGAAATCCGAATATCATCCCCAAACCGATCGCCATGTCCGAATAACCGCTGAAATCGTAAAACAGCTGCAGACTGTACGCCAACGCTCCCGTCCACGCCGTCAACGCGTCAAACTGTTCGACAGGCTGCATAAATATCTTGTCCGCTACCGAGCCCAGCGTGTTGGCTATCAGCATCTTCTTCGACAAACCGATAATAAAGCGCTTCACACCGTAACTGACCTTCTCAAACGTAACTTCCCTATACTCTATCTGATCCGAAACGTCGTGATACTTTACTATCGGACCCGCTACCAGCTGCGGAAACAACGTGATGTAAAGCGACAATTTGTACAAATCCTTCTGTACCGGACTGTCCCCGCGGTAGACGTCCAGAAGATACGACATCGCCTGAAACGTGTAAAACGATATCCCTATCGGCATGATGACTTCGATAAACTTAATATCCAGCGAAAACAATCCGTTGATGTTCTCCGCTACAAAATTGAAATATTTGAAGTAACACAGAAAACTTAAATCCAACACTATCGTCACCACTGCTATCGGAAGCTTCCAGGCCCGGTACCGGTCAAGCAACAACGCTCCCGTATAGTTGAGCACTATCGTCATGATCATTACCGCAAGATAGTTCGGTTCTCCCCAACCGTAAAATATTATGCTGGCAATAAGAAGTACCATATTTCTGAATTCCGCTTTTACCAGAAAATAAACCAGACAGACGAGCGGTAAAAAGAGATAAATAAAAGACATGGAGGAAAAAAGCATTTTTAGTCTCCGACAAACTTCAGACCGTTTAAGAGATGCAAATCTCTTTCTATTTTTTCAAAAATGACGATATCGGCATTTTTTTCGATATTTTCAATATCGCCGTTTTTCAGCGCATGATACCAATATGCCGCAACATAAGCGTAGTTTTCCGCCAGATATTCGATCAGCGTGGAGGAAAAGGAATCCCGGAACATGATTATCCTGCCGCTTTTCCGCGGGTTGGTGCAGACAATCGGCGTCCGGTAAACTTTTTGCGGATCTTCGGGGTTGCATTTATAATGTTTCCCGATATCCGGCTTTTGATAGACCGTCGTGTTGTCACGGGGCAGAAAACGATACATGTTGCTGATGTTGCCGACCGGATATTTGTAATCAGTCAGCCGGTCAAAAGACAAAATCCGCTTTTCTTCCCCCATGCCCCGCATCAGATGCACATAACCGTAATATCCGCCGAGCAGACTCCAATGGGTGTCGTTTTTCCAGTACATCAGGCCGTCTTTTTTGTGCGCCAGCAGAATATCGAGCGGATACATCACCTTAACCCGGGTATGGGTACGAAGATAACTTATCAGCTGTTCGGTTCCGTTTTCGCCGTCCGGGCGCATTTTTCTGACATGGCGGTAATATTCGGGATAAACCCGGTGTTTACTCGGCGCAATGTAAAAATAAAAACGTTTGCCGTGCCGGCGGCACCAGTCGTCGATCGCCGAAAGATAACCGGCAATCGACTTCAGCTCGCTGTCGCTGAAACGGTTGTTATTCTGAAAGTTGGCAATTTCGCCGTGGCTCGGGCTGAATACCCAGCCGTTTTTGCCGACCAGCAGCTGGTCGCGAACCTTTAGCGGATCAAGCCCGTACAGCGTATAATTGTACAAGCCGATGAACGCCTTGCGGCCGAGGAAATGATCACCGAACCAACGGTCAAACTGACGGCCGAAATTTTGATTGATGCTGCCGTCCGCCAACAGGTCTGGAACCGTTGCCAGCCGCCGGCTTTCTTCTTCCGAGCTTTCTTTGTCGTCTATGTAAAGCATCGGCACGAACAAAAGAGTGAAAAACAAGGCAACGAAAACGATGTCTGTCCGGGAACGTCCTTCTTTTGCCGCCAGATCAGAAAGATAACCGAGCAGCTTGTATGCCGCGGCACAAATCAGAGTGAGCAGAATAACAAACATTTTTTCGTTGAAAGCATAGCCGGCCCTGATATTTACCGGTTTGGTCAAATTCACCGTCAGCACCGTCGCGGACCGTTTTTGTTCAAGGCGCTCCGTCAGATCAACGACTTTTCCGCCGCCGACTTTATAGCCAAGAATTTCAACCCGTTCAAACCGGCCGGCAAAAGCCAACGTCAGATTTTTGATCTTTTTGGTGTCAAAACGGAAATTTAATTTTTGCTTTTCCGCGTTCAGGCAGATTTTACGCGTTTGTTTGTGACGGGAGGAATAATCACCTTCGGCTTTTTTGGAAAAATTGGCAGTTGCCGCACCGCACCCTTTTCCCGACACTTCCAACATTACGTTTATCGGCAGACGTTTGAGATAGGCTCCGTTCAGCGCCGCAACCAAAACAACGGACAACAGCAGTCCGAGAGCAAGTCTTTTCTTTTTCATATCAGGCACTTTTAGTTTGTTCGTTTTTTAGAGGAATAATATAATTTTTTTCAGAATACAACCCGCAATATAAATTATGTGGATACAATAAAAAGGCAAAAATAACGCGCGACCGGCGCCCCCCAAAAAAGCCCCGTTTGCACGGGGCGCTGGCAAAAGATGTCATCGACGGACGTTCCAAGGCGCTGATCGGCGACAGCGTGTGGATCGTCGAATGTGAAGACGATCTGAAAAAAGGCGACAAGGTCAAAATTCCCGGACTTGAAAACGGCATGATCCCGAAAGCCGAAAAAGCCTGAACCGCACAGCTACAAAAAAAACCGGGAATATTATTCCCGGTTTTTTGTTATCTTTTGAGAACTCTTCTGATTGATTTTATTTGCATTTTCAGTTTTTTCCTTTTTTCTTTCAGTTGTTTCCTTTTTTTGCCGAACATGAGCTTTGAAGCAATCCACAGGCAGAAGTAACGTTTTTTTAAGACAGGCAGTGTCAACACTTCCGTAATCTCTCTCATTTTACCGTCAATATGCTGCGACATGTATTTATAAACAATACCGTGATAAAAAGGAGATTGAACAGCATAATGCCACCACTTGTCAGATAAAATATGATCCTGATAATTCCATGGTTTATAACCTGTGGTATAATGAATAATCTGAGGAAAACGTACGGCCTTTCCATATTCCGCAGCCTCCTCCGGAGACAGGTTTATCTTATGAACAAAGGGTCGCAACAAATGCTGCCACATTACATTCCAGCTCATATCAAGAAAAAACACTTTGCCGCGGCAGCAAAGATTGAGCAGATCCTGATCGGGGCAAGCCAGCCGGGGAAAGTTCTGCAATATGTCAATACATTTTTCTTTCAGGCCGAAACGGCGGCATTCCTCCAAATCAAACAGCAAAACACCGGAATTGAAATAATCTTTTGTTTCCAGTTTTAAGACATTTGCAATGTATTTTGCCATCGGCAGATTGGTATAATTTCTGACGGCGGCCAGCAAACAGCCTGCAATATCCTGTTTGTACAATCTGCTGATATCGCCTTCAACCAGCAGGTCACAGTCAAGATACAGCGCTTTGGGATAATGATCCAGCAATTCCGGTATCAACAGCCGATAATACATTTCTTTGGAATAATGGGCATGAGAATACAGCATTTTGTTGTCAATATAGCGGTTGACATTAAAATACGTTACCGAGGTATTTGGATATTTTTCCACCTCTTCCGCCAGCAGTTCTTTCAGTTCGTCGGAAATGGCATCGTAAAAAATGAAAATATCGTAAAAACAGTTTTTATCCGCGTTGGCAAGCATAGATTCCAAAGTTACCGCCAAATAAGGGAGATAATTGTTATTTGAAGAAAAAACAACCGGAATTGCCGGCCGTCTGTTTGTCAGCAGGCGGTAAAAACCGCGTCTTTCCACTGACAGAATATCCTTCTCCTCAATATTATTTTGCTTCAAAAATTTACATATTTTATTTTTTACCGCCGGGGTCAGTGCAGAAAGTTTTTTCATATAAAGCATATAAAGATCAGTAAAGCAGACATCTATTGTCAAATAGCGCAAAAAACTATTTTCAAACAAATCCATAATCCGCTGAAAAGAATCCAGACGGCTGTTCCAGGCAGGTTCATTATTCAGATTGGATTGACTTTCGTTATTGTAATCAACCATATAATTGACAAGCGGAGCATCAACCAAACAAACAAGCGGATTTTCCGCCAGCATGGCAAAGTAAAACCATCTGTCATCTCCGCTCTTAACAGAATCAAAAAACAATTTTTTTTCTTTTAAAAACTGATGCCGGTAAAGTTTGTTCCAGGGAACGACATCGCTGTAGAAAAAAACATTTTCGTTACCTTTAATCCAAAAACTTTCTTCTCTGGCAATTTCCGGGCAGCGGTAAAAAATATTTGATTTTGACTTTTTTCCGGTTGTGCCATCAACGTAATAATATTGACAAAAGCATATGTCTGCTTTTGTATTACGGATTTTATTATACATATGTTCATAGGCTTTTGGCTGCAGACTGTCATCGCTGTCCAAGAAATGAACATATTCGCCGGCGGCCTGTTTCAGTCCCGTGTTTCTGGCCGCTCCGCCGCCTTTGTTTTCCTGCCGCAAAACTTTTATCCGGTCGTCTTTTTGCTGCCAGCCGACAAGCTTTTCATAGCTGCCGTCGGTTGAACCGTCATCAACGCAGATAATTTCCAAATCCCCGACACTTTGTTCAACAATGCTTTGCAAACATGTATCAAGGCTTTTTTCCGTATTGTAAACAGGTATGATTACGCTTATTATCGGCATAGTTTAGTCCCTTCGTCGTTTTAAAAGTAATAAACCACCTGTAAAGGTGGCCGGGGAGTTCGAAAATCATGTACATGAGATGACCCTTTTAACTTTTCGGCCCTTCGCGGGCTTTGGACATCTGTTAAAAGCTCCCCGGCCTTTTTACCAGGGGTAATAAAACGGTGCATAATATATATGCACGAAACTTAACGATGCTATACCATGCACCGCATGTACACAAAAGAGCTTTCGACGGCTCCCGCACCTTTTCAGGCACAAGAGAGATGTTAGGCAAAAAAATCCCCCTTGGCAAGGGCTATTTTTTAAATGTGGAAAAGCACCGCGCCAAAAGAAAGCCCCGCGTCTAACGCGGGGCTTTTCCTTTTTTTAAGACCGACTGCCGGTTATTTCTCTTCCGGGCGGTAATCTTCTCCGTTATAAGCAGCAATATAAATCCGGCGGATATCCTCCATCAGCGGATAAACCGGGTTGGCGCCGGTGCACTGGTCGTCAAACGCCTTTTCGACGATGTCGTCCAGTTTGGCGTAGAACTCGTCTTCCGGAACACCCCACTCTTTAATCGAGTGCGGAATTTCGATATCGTCCTTCAGCCTGGAAATCGCCGCCAGCAGGTTTTCCAGCTTTTCGTCGTCGTTTTTGCCGCCCAGTTTCAAATTGCCGGCAATCTGTCCGTAGCGCTGTTTGGCGTTCGGGAACTTGTACTGCGGGAAAATCGCCTGTTTGCGCGGGCAGTCGGTGGCGTTGTAACGGATCACCTGATTGAACAAAAGCGCATTGGCAATGCCGTGCGGAATGTTGAACGCGCCGCCAAGCTTATGCGCCATCGAGTGACACAGGCCGAGGAACGAGTTGGCAAACGCCATTCCGGCGATGGTCGCCGCATGGTGGATTTTCTCCCGCGCTATCGGATCGGCAGCGCCGTTCTGATAAGAACGCGGCAGATAACGGAATACCTGCTTGATCGCTTCCAGAGCCGCCGAATTGGTGAAGTTGGTAGCCATTACCGAAACATAGGCTTCAACCGCATGCACCAGAGCGTCAAAGCCGGAAGCGGCCGTCAGTCCCTTGGGCATATGGTCGACGAAATTAGCGTCGATAATCGCCATGTTCGGCGTCAGCGCATAATCGGCAATCGCGTATTTAACATGGGTTTCGTCATCGGTGATGATTGCAAACGGCGTCACTTCGGAACCGGTGCCCGAGGTGGTCGGGATGGCAACCATCATCGCCTTTTTACCCAGTTCGGGAATAGCGCAGATACGTTTGCGGATATCCATAAAACGCATGGAAATGTCTTCAAAGTTAACCTCCGGATGCTCGTACATCAGCCAGATGATTTTGGCCGCATCCATCGGAGAACCGCCGCCCAGAGCGATAAACACGTCGGGCTGGTACGGGCGAACCATAGCCAGCGCTTCGTCAATCGTCGACAAAGTAGGATCCGGCTTGACGTCAAAGAATATCTGGTAGTCGATATTCATTTCTTCCAGAACTCTGGTTACGTTGTTAACGGTGCCGGAATCGAACAAATAGCGGTCGGTGACGATAAAGGCGCGTTTTTTGCCTTCCAGCTCGCGCAGCGCCTGATCGACGGCTCCGCGTTTGAAATAAATTTTCGGGGGAACCCGGAACCACAGCATGTTTTCTCTCCTTTCGGCAACGGTTTTGTAATTCAGCAAATGTTTGACGCCGACGTTTTCGCTGACGGAGTTTCTGCCCCAGGAACCGCAGCCGAGCGTCAGTGAAGGCTCCAGCTTGAAGTTGAACAGGTCGCCGATGCCGCCCTGCGAAGACGGAGAATTGATCAGCAGCCGGCCGGTCGGAAGTTTGGTGGCAAAATAGTCGATCCGTTCCTGCGAACGGCTGTCGGTATAAAGTACCGAAGTATGGCCGACGCCGCCCAAATTGACAAGCTCCAGCGCCATATCTGTCGCCCGGTTAAAGTTGTCGGCTTTATACAGCGCCAAAATCGGCGACAGTTTTTCATGCGCAAACGGATTGGCTCGGTCGGTCGAGGTTTCTTCGCTGACCAGCACTTTGGCATGCGCGGGAACATCAAACCCGGCCAGTTTGGCAATGGTTGCCGCACTTTGGCCGACGATTGCCGGATTGACCGTCATTTTTTCCGTCAGAATGATTTTCGAAAGCTTTTCCGCCTCGTCTTTGCTTAAGATATAGGCGCCGCGGAACTGCATTTCCTTCTTCACTTTTTCATAAACGTCCTTTACCGCGACAACCGACTGTTCGGAAGCGCAGATCATGCCGTTGTCAAAAGTTTTGGACATCAGGATATAGGAAACGGCCATTTCCACGTCCGCAGTTTCGTCAATAACCGCCGGAGTGTTGCCGGCGCCTACGCCCAAAGCCGGTTTGCCGCTGGAATATGCGGCTTTGACCATGCCCGGCCCGCCGGTGGCAAGAATGGAATCGACCAGCGGATGGGTCATCAGCATATCGGTCAGTTCCAGAGTCGGTTCATCAATCCAGGCGATAATGTCTTTCGGCGCACCGGCGGCAATCGCGGCATCGCGAATCAGCCGGGCGGCGGCGATGGTCGACTTTTTGGCGCGCGGATGCGGGGAAAAGATAATTGCGTTGCGCGTTTTCAGGCAAATCAACGACTTAAAAATTGCAGTCGAAGTGGGGTTGGTGGTCGGGATAATGCCGGCAATCACACCGAGCGGTTCGGCCACGATCTTGGTGCCGTTGGTGCGGTCGGACCTGATCACGCCGCAGGTCTTTTCATTTTTGTATTTGTTGTAAATATATTCGGCAGCAAAATGGTTCTTGATGATTTTGTCTTCGACAATTCCCATTCCGGTATCTTCCACCGCCATTTTGGCCAGCGGAATCCGCGCCTTGTCGGCAGCCGTCGCCGCCGCTTTGAAAATGGCATTCACCTGAGTCTGGGAAAAAGTTGCAAATTCCTTCTGCGCGCGTTTTACCCTTTTGATGAGGTTTTCCAGGGCTTCAGCGGTGCCGACAACCTCTTCCGCCGGTTCCGGCGCAATTTGCGTATCTTTATCAGCCTTATTCATCATTATCTCCTAAAGGTTATTTTTCTGCCGAAGGATAGTACAGACAATTGGTAATTTTTTTATTAATTTTTACCGGCGCATTTTATTTTCGACACAGCCAGACAATATTGTCGTCATATTCCGCCGGTCCCCTGACGGCTCTTATTTTGCGCGGCAAATCGCCGCCTTTGACGGCTTCCGCGCGAAAACCGGCATCTTCGATGCACTCCCTGATATCGGCGCCGAAAATCCGCAGATGATCAAATTGTCCGTAATAAAAAATTTTTTCGACCATTGATGCCGCCGGTTCCCCTTCAAACGTGCGGGAAAAACGCCACAATGTCGGAACGGTCAGAATGAGCAGCCCGTTCTCCCGCAAAACCCGGTAAACTTCCCTAAGCGCTTTATGCCAGTCTGCAACATGTTCCAAAACATGGTTACAGATGACAACGTCGTATTGCCGGTCCGCACAGTCAATATTCTGAATGTCGTATTTCAATTCCGCGCCGCCGTACGGATCGGCGGTCTGATATTTTATTCCGAGACGGTCAAGCCACCGGTGTTCAGCGCTGCGCATGCCGAAAATGAGAATCTTTTTGTTTTTCAGCTCTTCCCGCCGACGGTTGAAATAGCGGGCAATGATCCGATGCCGGGGCAGCGAATAACATTTCGGACAAATCGTGTTTTTGTTGTACCCGGGGTAAAGACAGGGATTGTATTCAAAACCGGGATAATTAAAATCGGCAAAACGTTTAAACCTGCCGCCGCAACACGGACAGCGGCAGCCGCGGCGGAAACAAAAAATATCCGTCAGCCGGTCTTTAAACGCCTTCAAGCATTTGGCAGCAGAAAAATACATTGCGGCCCTGTCAAAATACACGGCCGCAACAAACGGCAGATATCCCAGCCTCGGAAAACATCCCGAACAACCGCGGGCAAATTCCGTCAGCGAAAAGCGACGGGATTTCAAAATATGTTCCAAACCGTCCGTTTGTCCGGGGAAATTCTTATACAAGTAATAATTCCAGACAATTTCAATAAACAGCAGGTCGTTTCGACCTCTGCGATCAGGCGTTTTGGCCCGCAAAGCCTTCAGTTCCGCCAGCAAGTTGTCATAAAACGCCATTTTGTCGGTATGCTTCATTTTCCTCTCCCTTCGCTACGGCACGTTTTACCGTGCCGAACTTTAACGATCCTTTTTTTGTATTGCTTCGGAAAACGACACGAACATTGTCAACTTTTTGAAAAAAAATATTTTTCTTGCCTGATGATAAAAAAAAGTCATACGATTTGTCCGGCGCAAAAAAAGGATCCTTTTTCCGCGGCAGTTGTATATGGGGAACAAGATACGGCAGGAATTTTTTCAACCCATTAATTTTCCTATATTTTATAAAAAAAATGCAGAAAAACAAAATTTCTGCTGGACAATAAAAGAAATATCCATTATAAACCTTTTCAGCAATCAATGCTCGGGTAGCTCAGTTGGTAGAGCAGAGGACTGAAAATCCTCGTGTCGGCGGTTCGATCCCGTCCCCGAGCACCACTTAAAAAGCCCTCTTTCGAGGGCTTTTTAAGTTTTAAACTTTCGGCGCCCGTTTTACCGTTTTCAGCAGATACCGCAAGCGGCGCCGCACCCTTGCCGATAAATTCAGTCAGCTTCAGCATCAGGTAAAGTTTCCTTAGCGAGGAGGAAGTACATTTTCCTAACGGAACTGTCAAACGGAATACGTTATGCCTCATGAAAATTGACGAAGCAGGACATATCAGCGACATGGTGGTTGAACTCCTCAAACAGGAAAGAATTCACCGGGGTATCAGCCAGTACAAACTGGCCAAAGAGTGTGGATTGAGCAAAACCTCGATTGCCTTTATTGAGCGTTTTGAAAACAAACTCACTCTTCGCACGTTGTTGATGATTGTCTCCCTTTTGCAGATACGAAGACAAAAGCCCGATGACGCGTCCGCGTTCTCCGGCATCAAACAGACCGATCTGTCCGAGATTGGAATAAAAGGCGTCATAGTTTTGCGGTTTCAACAACCGGGGAGTTTCCAACAGGGAAAAAATCTGCTCTTTCAGCGCCGGGTGGCGTGAATAAATCTGCCACAGCGAGCGATAGAGGGCGCGGGAAAAATCTTCTTTTTCCTCTGCCGGACGGAAAGCAGAATCGAGCATTGCCGCCGCTTCCCGGTCCGAAGCGCACAAAAGCGCGGCTTTTGCCGCCGCAGCCGCCGAATAAACACAATTTGCCTCAATTTTCGCCAATCCGGCTTCCGCCTCCGGAAACAAAGCTGCCGACAGTTCCGGTCGCCCGCTTAACAAATCGGGCATCAGATAATAGGCAAAAGGCGGACAGCGTTTAAAAGCGTGAACGACGTTTTTGACAACGTCTTCCGCCGGCAAATTGAGTGCCGCAGCGTTAAAAACGCGCGCCGCCGCCGGCCGAATATCGGCATTAAAACCTTTGTCCGCAGCCGTCTGTACCACGATCGGCAGCACATAATGCGACAATTCGGGATATTCTTTGACGACTTCTTCCATCGTTTTGTATGCCGCGGCAAAATCCTCAAAATCGCGATTGTCGGCGTCCGCTATCGCCGACAGCTGCCCTAAGGCTTCACTTTTAAGCATTTGCTTCTCCATTTGAAACATTTTTTATATTTTATCATAAAAAAATTTTTTGTCCATATCGGTTCGGCATCACCAACAAAAAGCCCCTCCGCACAAAGCGGAAGGGCTTTTCGTTTCAGTTTCGAGGCTACCAAAGTTCCAGCGCCTCTCTCGGGGTCGGATAGTTTCCCCGCGTCAGTCTGTCCCCGATTTCCGGCGTATAAACGTATTCGCCGTCGATCGTATAAACAGAGCCGACGTCAATCCCCTTATACGAGAACATCGGAAAATCGAGCAGTTCGCCGATTGCCAAATCCCCGTACCAAAGCAGCTGCAAAACATAAAAATACTGTTTCGGCTCGTTACCGGTCGGATAAACCGAACCGTCGGCCTTTTGCAGCAGCAGCCATTTGCCGGCACCGGTCAGATCGCCTTCGTTAACCTTTTGCAGGAACGTCGAACGGACAAAACCGGCCTTGCCCATACGCATGGCGGCAAGCGTAACCACCGCCATCTGTTGTTTGCTCAAAACAACCTCCGGGTTGAGATGGCCAACGACGAGCGGCTTCCAGTCGCGGGCAACGACGTCAACGGCCTGATCATAGGTCATGCCTTCAAAATCGAAGTCCCTGACCGGCCGGTCGTTGATAAACTTGAAGCCCACCAAAGCACGCGGACAGTCATCGGAAACTTTTTCCTGTACGCCGTCGAGATAGGCGCGCGCCACGATGACTTCGTCAAACGCCCGGTCATATACGACCGTCGGTTCGCCCTCTCCCTCGTCTTCGGCGGACGAGCAACTGCGCCAGGTGCCGATCAGCGCAACCAACAGCGACAGCAGCAAAAGCCACCACATCCATCGATCGCTCCGGCCTTGCTCCGGCGTTTCCCGTTCCGGCGACGGCGTTTCGGCAGTCTCGGAAGCAAGTTCAGTCTTCGGTTTGCGTTTACACATCCGGCAAAGTCCGAACCACAGGGCAGCCGTTCGGAGAGCAATCGCCGACCCCAGGGGTTTCAACCGTTTAAACAGCCAGACCGCTCCCAGGTACAGTCCCTTTCCGACATAGAAAAGCAAGAGGAAAGGAACGATAACCAGACCGAGCAGCATTCTTGCCGCCGTAAACAGATTGTAGCGTACGGAAACTTCGCCGCGCCACCAATGACCTAGGGTCTTTACTGAAAAAATGTTCTTCATAAAAAACAGTTTTTATTTTGTGATTTAACAAAGATTTTTTGCAAAAGTCTTCGTGTTTCCGCGGATTTCACCGTTATCGAAAAACGAGTCAATCCGCCGTTGCCTTTATACAAAGAAACAGGCCAAATAATTCCACACAATAACTTTTTCAACTGTTTTTCAGTGTAATACGGTTTACCGGCAGCGTCAACAGGAATTTGTCAAATTTTGGCAGTTTATGATTTTTTATTCTGTCTGTTCCGCCGGGTGTTCAGATTCATATTTCCGGCACAATTCCCATTCCATCTGATAGTTGGTCAGGTTGTCCAGCTTATCCTGTTCTTTTTCCAGCACCTTTTCAAAGGTCGTGATCAACGGGCCAAGTCTGGCCTGATAGTACTTCATCAGTTCTTCGGCTCCGTCTTCTCCCTGTTCCGGCGAAGAAACCTTGACCGCCTTGACGTCGCGCACCGCCTTTTGCAGTTCGTCGCTGATCAGCGGCAGAAAATATTCCAGCACAAGTTTGTTGATGCGCTGATGCACCTGTTCGTGACGGATCACCACCGAAAAGCGGCAGCTGTCCTTGTCAAGATCTTTGGAAACATATATTTCCGGCTCTTTGAAACCGAAGAAAAATTCCACTTCCGCCGGCAAAACGCAGGTGGCGCCGGCATCAAGCCGCCGCACGGTATAACGCCGCAAGCGGAAAGAACTGCGGGTGCCGACACGCGCCAGCCCGTCGACAAAAAAGCCCTTTTCCGCACCGGAAGCCTTGGCGGTAATCTCGTCCGTCGAAAGATTGAAATCGTGAACCAGCTGTCCGTAAGAGGTTTTGAAGGTAACCGCCGGCATCGGATTGAGCGCGTTGCAGGAAATGAATTCGCCGTAACTCCAGGCATCTGCCCGGGAACTGCCGGCAAGCAGGGAAAACACCGCCAAAATCAAAGCTTTCTTCATCGTTTCTTCCATTGTTCGTTTTTGATAACAATATTTTTACCATTAATTGATTAATATAAATTTAGCGTCAAATTAATTTTCGGGGAAAAAGACATGAAACAGCTGCTGAACGCCGTCTTCGTAATCTGCTGCGCGGCCCTTCCCTGCCGGGCGGGGGAAAACCCGCCGGAAGCGGAATATGCCAGACTCGGCAACGCGGCCGCGGCGGAAATGCTGACCCGTTTCGACAGTATGGAAAAGCCGAAGTTTCAACGCGCTTACGATGATTATCTCAACGATCTGAAAATTATTGCCGAAACCGGCCGCGCGCAAGACAACCGGGAACTGTTCAACGACCTGCTGGAAATGAACAGCGAAGAGGAATTCGTCTATTCGCAGACCAAAGGGCACATCCGGGCGGGCTTCGGCCAGCTGATGCGGCCCCGATCCCGTTAAAGTGTCCGCGCACGGATTTTTTAAACGTTTTTACAAAATTAAAAATTTGTAAAAAAAGCGACTTTTGAGGTCTTTTTTGCGTTTTTTCTCTCAAATTTGAGCAATTTTTGAATATTTTTGTTGTTTTTATGTCAAAGGTGGTTTATGAATCTGCTCTGACCAACCTAATTGTTTTTTTAACTGCAAACAAAGTGAGAATCTAAAAAATGTCTGATCCCATTGATACCAAAATTGTCAGCAGACTGGCAGCCATCCTCAAGATGAACGATCTGGCCGAACTGGAATACGAAACCGAAACCTGCCGGATTTCCCTGATTAAATCGCATGCGCCGCTGCCGACCGCGCCGGCGCCCTTTGCACCCGCTCCGGCTCCGGTTCCCGCCGCTCCCGCCGTTGTTGCCGAAACGCCTGCCGTCGCCGCGCCGGCTGCCGACAATGCCGCCGATCTGTCAAAACTGCCGGGCTGCGTCAAGTCTCCGATGGTCGGCGTCGTTTATCTGTCAAGCGATCCGAACACCCCCAACTACGTCAAAATCGGCGACACCGTTGCTCAGGGCGACACCGTCTGCCTGATTGAGGCGATGAAAACCTTTAACCCGGTTAAAGCCCACACCGCCGGCAAAGTTACCAAGATTCTGGTTGAAAGCGGCGATCCGGTCGAATACGGCGAACCTCTGATCGTGATTGAATAAGCCATTTTTAGCTTAAAGGAAAATGTTATGTTTGAAAAAGTACTGATTGCCAACCGCGGAGAGATCGCCCTGCGCATTCATCGCGCCTGCCGCGAAATGGGCATCCGCACCGTGGCGGTGCATTCCGAAGCCGACGCCAACGCCATGCACGTCCGTCTGGCGGACGAAGCCGTCTGCATCGGTCCGGCCCGTTCAATCGACTCCTATCTTAACAAATCGGCGATTATTTCCGCCGCTCTGGTCACCGGCGCGGACGCCATTCACCCCGGTTTCGGCTTCCTTTCCGAAAACGCGGACTTTGCCGAAATGGTCGAGGAACACGGCATCACCTTCATCGGCCCGACCGCGGCGCAAATGCGCAAAATGGGCGACAAAATCACCGCCCGCCAGGCAGCGATCGAAGCCGGCATTCCGGTCACCCCGGGTTCTCCTTCGCTCGACACTTTGGAAGACGCCAAAAAATGGGCGCATGAAATCGGTTATCCCGTCATTATCAAAGCCAAAGACGGCGGCGGCGGCAAGGGCATGAAAGTCGCCTTCGGCGACGACGACATCAAGGAGGCCTATACCATGGCCCGTGCGGAAGCCAAAGCGGCCTTCCCGACCGATGTGGTTTATATGGAAAAATACCTGCAAAAGCCGCGCCATATCGAAATGCAGATTCTGGCCGACAAATACGGCAACGTGGTTCACTTGGGCGAACGCGACTGTTCCATTCAGCGCAACAACCAGAAAGTGATCGAAGAATCGCCCTCGCCGGCCTTAAACCAGGCGCAGCGGGAAGAAATCGGCGAAATCGTCCGCAAGGCGATTGCCCAAATCGGTTATTTCAATGCCGGAACGCTGGAATTTCTGTATGAAGACGGCAAATTCTATTTTCTGGAGATGAATACCCGCCTGCAGGTCGAACATCCGGTAACCGAAGCCGTCAGCGGCATTGACATCGTCCGCGAACAAATCCGCATTGCCAGCGGCGCCGCGCTCGGCTTTGAACAAAAGGACATCAAGTTCAACGGTCATGCAATCGAATGCCGGATCAACGCCGAAAACCCGGAGACTTTCACTCCCTGCCCGGGTAAAATTACCGAATGGCATGCGCCGGGCGGCCTCGGCGTACGGGTGGATTCCGAAATTTATTCGGGTTACGCCATCCCGCCGTTTTATGACAGCATGATCGCCAAGCTGATCGTGCACGCGCCGACCCGCAACGCCGCCATCATGCGCATGCGCCGGGCGTTGGAAGAATTTGTCATTGAAGGCGTGCAGACGACCATTCCGCTGCATCAGGAAATCATTTCCCAGCAGGAATATATCGACGGCATGTACAACATCCATTGGCTGGAGCATTACATGAAAGCCAAACAGGAGAAAAAACAGACGTCCTAGATATTTCCTCCGGTAAACCGGGAGCAGTCTGTCAGGCATCAAAACCAAAACTCCCCGTCGGAACGGGGAGTTTTTGTGTAAAAAAAATCCCAAGCTATGCCGAGAAATATTTTTGCGTTTTGAACGCTGCCTGCTACGCATCATCAAAAGACGGACATTTTCCCTCAACTTAACTACGCATGGGCAAACCGTGTTTGAGCGTCACCCGTAAAAAACCGCCCTTCCTTCGGGGGGAAAAGCCTGTATTGGCAATACCGTCAAAGCCGGAAGCCGCTAATTTTCCGTAGCCGTCACAGAGAAATAAAACTCGGCGAACCGTAAAAAAGCACTTCGTTCTGCCTGCAAGTCAGGCATGCAAACAAATCCGGTTAAGTATCGCCCGTAAAAAACAGGCCGACCTACGAGAGAAAAAGCTTGCCGGCCAACCGAACGGGACAACTTCTCATAACTAAACCCGGACGGATGATATCCATTATTTGGTCAGAGGAACCTGCAGTTTAAGAATAAAATTCAGCCTTTCGAAGAAGATCCCGTTTTTTTCCTTTTGTTTTTTCAGTCTTTTTCTATTGACGACGATGCTTTTTCTCCTTACTCCGTTTCCTCTTTGTTTTCCTCTTCCCCCGACAGTTCCTCGTCTTCTCCCCTGCTTCGCGGATCAAAAAAACGTCCGTCACGTCGACGATCCGCATGGTAACCGGGATCAACCGGAATAAGGTCTATCTTTGGGTTATAAAAATTGTACAGTTTGTTATAAATGTCCCAGTTAAAAGTTTGTCCTATTTCAACTTTATCGATTTTTTGCCAGGAGTATCCCGTTTGGTTCGGCAACGCTCTCTAATCTCAATGACAGTTTTTTCCGACAACGGTAAAATTCCCTTCCCTGTTGTCTTTTCAGTATTCTTCTGATCGGCATGGTAAACTCTCCAACCCGGTTAAAACAAAACTCCCCCTGAAGACTCAAGACGACGGGATTGCCGTATGGCCATAAGCTCTCTGCCCCGGCCCGGCCGGGAGTTTTCGGAATACAAAAAACCTCCCGTTTTCGGGAGGTTGACGGACAAGGATAATCATTTGCCGGGAAAAGCCGCCAGATCATCGGCAATCATCCGATAAAAGGCCGCATCTTCTTCGCTTGCGGCGTTTTCCAGTCTGTCTGCTGCTTCTTCCTGCGTAACATCTTTACGGGCAAGCGCCTTTTCGGCTGAAATCACGCAGACATTATCGACAATCTGAGCCACGCCGCTGCCGACAAAAAACTTTTCTTCCGCCTTGCCTGCCTCGTTTAAAAGCTGAACGACGCCCGGTTCCAACCGGACGATGCTCGGCGCGCGGCCGGCAATCACGGTCAGGTTGTCCGGGCAGCCCGGCAGCACGATCCCGGCATACATTCCGCTTTTTATCGTTTTGTCGGGCCTTGCCAGCACCAGTTTGACTTTTTCCGCCATTTGATTCCTCTTCTATTCGCCGCCTTTTTTCATTTTTTCCGCTTTTTCCAAAGCCTGTTCAATGGTGCCGACCATATAAAAGGCCTGTTCGGGAACGTCGTCGTGCTTGCCTTCGAGGATTTCCTTAAAGCCCTTAATGGTATCTTCCAGCTTGACAAACTCGCCTTTGGTGCCGGTAAACACCTCGGCGACAAAAAACGGCTGCGACAAAAAGCGCTGGATCTTGCGGGCACGGGAAACCGTCAGTCGGTCTTCGTCGGAAAGTTCGTCCATGCCCAGAATGGCGATAATATCCTGCAGCGATTTATATTTCTGCAAAATTTCCTGTACGCCGCGAGCTACCCGATAGTGTTCTTCGCCGACAACCGACGGCGCCAGCACGCGGCTGGTGGAATCGAGCGGATCGACCGCCGGATAAATGCCCAGCTCGGAAATGCTGCGGCTCAGCACGGTGGTGGCGTCCAGGTGGGCAAAAGTGGTGGCCGGCGCCGGGTCGGTCAGGTCGTCGGCCGGTACGTAAACCGCCTGCACCGAGGTAATTGACCCGTTTTTGGTCGAGGTGATGCGTTCCTGCATGGCGCCCATGTCGGTACCCAAAGTCGGCTGATAGCCGACGGCCGAAGGAATGCGCCCCAAAAGCGCGGAAATTTCCGATCCCGCCTGAGTAAAACGGAAAATGTTGTCAACGAAAAACAACACGTCCTGATGCTCCACGTCGCGAAAATATTCGGCTTCCGTCAGGCCACTCAAAGCCACGCGGGCGCGCGCCCCCGGCGGTTCGTTCATCTGTCCGTAGACAAGCACGGTTTTGGAGTTGCCGCCTTTTATGTCGATAACTCCGGACTGGATCATTTCGTTATACAGGTCGTTGCCCTCGCGGGTGCGCTCGCCGACCCCGGCAAAGACCGAATAGCCGCCGTGGCCTTTGGCGATGTTGTTAATCAGTTCCATGATCAGAACCGTTTTGCCTACTCCGGCGCCGCCGAAAAGGCCGATCTTGCCGCCTTTGGCATAAGGTTCCAGCAGGTCGATGACCTTGATGCCGGTGGTGAGAATTTCCGTTTCCGTCGATTGTTCGGTAAAAGACGGCGCTTCCCGGTGAATGGAAAAATAATCCCTGGCTTCGACTTTGCCGCGGCCGTCCACCGGATCGCCGGTCACGTTGATGATGCGGCCGAGCAGTCCCGGCCCGACCGGCACCTCGATCGGCTTGCCGGTGTTCTTCACCGGCTGGCCGCGGGTCAGACCGTCGGTCGTGTCCATGGCAATGGTACGAACCACGCCTTCACCCAGCTGCTGCTCCACCTCAAGCACCAGCCTTTTGCCCTGATTGTCGCATTCAAGCGCGGTATAGATGTTCGGCAGATCGTCCAGACTGTCAAACTTGACGTCGACAACGGCGCCCATCACCTGAAAAATATGTCCCGGCTGTTCTGTTTTTTCGCTCATCAAACACTCCTTAATCCTGCTCTAAATTGCCTCGGCGCCGGCAATAATTTCCACCAGTTCGGTGGTGATCGCCGTCTGCCGCATGCGGTTATACCTCAGCGTCAGGCGGGAAATCATGTCGCCGGCGTTGCGGGTCGCGTTGTCCATCGAGGTCATGCGCGCCCCCTGTTCCGAAGCCTGGGAATTTATCATAATGTCAAAAACCGCTTCTTTGAAAACCAGCGGCATCAGTTGTTCAAGCAGCAGCCCGCTTTCCGGCTCGCTTTCAAAAAAGGCGCCGCCGCTCATCTCACCCGGCAGTTCGTCCGTCAGCATTTCCGGCGTCAGCGGCAGAATCTGCCGGCTTTTGACGTCGCGGCTCATCGCCGAACGGAAATGGCTGTAAACGACTTCGCAGACGTCGATTTCTTTTAAGCCGAACATCGTCAGCACTTCGGCCGCGAGCGCTTCCGCCTCTTCGTAGTCAACGCCCCGGTTGGCGGCAGACTCCGCCGAGCGGACGATTTCGTCCGCATAATGACGCTTGAGCGCATTGTACCCGCGGGTGCCGAGAATGATGATTTTAACCTCTTTTCCCGCCGCTTTCAGCTCCTCGATCCGGTTCATCGCCGTCCGCGCAATCATGGCGTTGTAACTGCCGCACAGGCCGCGGTCGGAAGAAAGCACCACCAAAAGGTATTTTTTATCCTCGCCGCTGCCCCTGCAAATGGCCGGCAGCTCGGGCGGCCGGCCGCTTTCCTCAGCTTTTCGCCATACGAAGCGCCAGGTGCGCCCGGCCGAGGCATAGAGGTTGTCGCGGTACGCCGCGCTTTTGTCCAGCACGTCCTGAGCGCGGCGCAGACGGGAAGCGGCAACCATTTTCATCGCCGAAGTGATTTTTTCGGTCGATTTGATCGCCTCTATCCGTCCGCGTAACTCTTTTAACCCTGCCATTTTGCTTTCCTATGCCGCCTTTTGCCGCTTGTCGGCAAGATAGTTGTCGGTAAACGCGGCGTAAAAATCGCCGATTTTCTTGTCCAGTTCCTCGGAAATGACTTTTTTCTCGTCGATTTCCCGCAGGAAGTCCTCATGGGCGGCGCGGATTTCCGCCAGCGCCCGGTTTTCAAAATCCGCCGTTTCGCTCACCTCAATCTTGTCGAGATAGCCGCGGACGCCGGCAAAAATGGCAACCACTTCTTCCGCCACCGGCATCGGATGATAAACCGGCTGCTTCAGCAGCTCCGTCAGTCGTTCGCCGCGGGAAATCAGCCGTTTGGTCGAAGCGTCCATATCGGAAGCAAATTTGGCAAAGGAAGCCATTTCCCGGTATTGCGCCAGTTCCAGCTTGATTTTACCGGCCACCTGCTTCATCGCTTTGATCTGCGCGGCAGACCCTACCCGGCTGACCGAGATGCCGACGTTGACGGCCGGCCGCACGCCCTGATAAAACAACGAGGTTTCGAGGAATATCTGGCCGTCGGTAATGGAGATGACGTTGGTCGGAATGTAGGCCGAAACGTCACCCGCCTGGGTTTCGATCACAGGCATCGCCGTCAATGAGCCGCCGCCTTCTTCATCGCTCATTTTTGCCGCCCGTTCCAACAGGCGGGAATGCAGATAGAAAACGTCGCCCGGATAGGCTTCGCGCCCGGGTGGACGACGAAGCAAAAGCGACATTTGCCGGTAAGCCGTCGCCTGTTTGGACAGGTCGTCGTAAAAAATTACCGCATGCATGCCGTTGTCACGGAAATATTCGCCCATCGCGCAGCCCGAATACGGCGCGATGAACTGCATCGGTGCCGCGTCGGAAGCGGTGGCCGCAACCACGATCGTATAGTCCATTGCGCCGTAGTCTTTCAAAGTTTTGACCACCTGGGCCACGGTCGAGCGTTTTTGCCCCACCGCCACGTAAATACAAAACAGTTTTTCTTTGTCCGACTTGGCTGCGTCGTTGATTTTTTTCTGATTGATGATGGTGTCGAGAATGATTGAGGTTTTGCCGGTCTGACGGTCACCGATGATCAGCTCGCGCTGGCCGCGGCCGATCGGAATCAGCGCGTCGACGATTTTGAGTCCGGTCTGTACCGGTTCGTGCACGCTTCGCCGTTCAATGATACCCGGCGCCTTCACTTCCGAATTGCTGTATTCGGTTGCATTGATTTTGCCCAATCCGTCAATCGGCTCGCCGAGCGCGTCGACCACCCGGCCGAGCAGTTCTTTGCCGACAGGCACGCTGACGATGCGGTCGGTGCGGCGGACAATGTCGCCTTCGCGGATTCCTTCGTCGGAACCGAACAAAACGACGCCGACATTGTCTTCTTCCAGGTTAAGAGCCATTCCCTTAACTCCGTTGGCAAATTCCACCATTTCGTTATAGCGGACATTATCCAGGCCGTATACGCGGGCAATGCCGTCGCCGACGGAAAGCACGCGTCCGACTTCGGCTACGTCCGCCCCGGCTTCCGAGCCGGCGATTTTGGCCTCTAAAATTGAAGATATTTCACTTGCTCCAGACATTTATTTCGTCCCTTTCATCAATAATTCCAGCTTTTCCAGCTTGCCTTTGAGAGAATCGTCAAACATTATTGATCCGCATTCTACCAGCAGTCCGCCCAAAATTTCAGGCTTTATCGTATATTTAATCACAACTTTTTTTTGCAGCCACTTTTCAAGACCGCGTTTCAGCCGTTCGTCCTGATCTTTTTTCAGAACCGCCGCGCTCGTCACCGACACTTCGGCGATATTGTCCGCAGCATAAAAAAGAGCCTTACAGCGGTCAAGAATTTCCGGCAACAGGTTCAGCCGGTTATTGTCGGCGGCGGCCAGCAACGCGTTTACCGTCACCCCGCTCAAGCCGAGACGACTGCCTATTTCGCTTACGGCGGCTTTTTTAGCGTCCGTTTTCCACAGCGGGTTGGCCAGCATGCCAACGATCTTCGGATCTTCTTCCAGCGCGCTTTTCAGCGTTTCGACGTCGGACAGGACCCGGCTCCCGGCTTTTGCCGCCCGTGCCGCTTCAAACATTGCGTCCGCATAAGACGCGGCCAGTTTGTTTTTAGAATCCTTTTTCATTTTTTTCTCTCACAATAATCTTCGGTTATATATAACATTTGTTTCTTTTTTATTAATGGCGCCTTTTTCTTAATTACATAAACGAATAGGGATCAATGTCAACGGCAACCCGCACTTTGGCGGGAATTTTTACCTTTTGCAGCCATTGCCGCACCACGTCCTGAATCTTTACCGTCCTGTCGGTTTTCAAAAGCAGCCGGTAGCGGTAGCGGTTACGCAGCATGAATATCGGCGCCGGCGCCGGCCCGAGGACGGAAACCCGGTCCGAAGCCGGTCCGCACCGCCCCAGTTCGGCCGCCGCCCTTTCCGTCAGCGTCTGATTTTCGCCGGAAACGACCAGCGCCGCCAGTCGGCCGAACGGCGGCAGTTTGAGCATTTGCCGGGTCTGTTTTTCCAACTCGAGAAAACGACCGCGGTCATTGTCGACCAGCGCCTGCAGCACCGCGTTTTCGGGATACAGCGTCTGGATCCAGACTTCGCCGCTCTTTTCGCCGCGGCCGGCACGCCCGGCCACCTGCGAAAGCAGCTGATAGGTCTGTTCGGCCGCCCGCAGGTCGCTGCCCATCAGCCCGAGGTCGGCATCAACGATGCCGACCAACGTCAGCTCGGGAAAATGGTGCCCCTTGGCCAAAATCTGGGTACCGATCAAAATATCCAGTTCTCCCCTCTCCATCTTTCCGAAAATTTCGGAAACTTCCGCCAGACTCGAAGTCGTGTCGCTGGAAAGCACCGCCGTCCGCGCCGCCGGAAAACGTTTGGCCACCTCTTCGGCAATCCGTTCCACCCCCGGCCCGCAGGAAGTGAGCCCCTCTTCCGATCCGCAGTCGGGACAACGCACCGGCCGGACCATGGTATAGCCGCAATGATGACAGATCAGCCGGTTTGTACTCCGGTGTTCGGCCAGCCAGGCGGTGCAGTTCGGACATTGAATGCGATATCCGCAGTCGCGGCAGATGACAAGCGGCGCATAGCCCCGGCGGTTTAAAAACAGCATTGACTGTTCGCCTTTTTGCAAGTTTTCCTCCAGCGCCCCGACCAACGGCGGCGAAAGCCAGGAAACGCCCCACGGCCCTTTTTGCGGCTTGTCTTTTTTGAGGTCGACGATTTTCAGTTCCGGCAGCCTGGCATCGGCAAAACGCCGGGTTAAACGTACCGCGTCATATTTGCCGCTTTCGACGTTGACCATGGTTTCCAAATCCGGGGTCGCGGTTGACAGAATGAGCGGAAACTGCTCAAACTTGGCTCGCATGACCGCCATGTCGCGGCATTGATAGTTGACGATTTCCTCCTGTTTGAAGGAATGGTCGTGGCTTTCGTCGACAACGATCAGCCCAAGGTCGGTATAGGGCAGAAACAGAGCCGAACGGGCGCCGACGATCACCTGTACCCGGCCTTCGGCAATCGCCGTCCAGGTGTCCGCACGTTCGCGCTGCCCCAAACCCGAATGCCAGCAGGCGGGACGCACCCCGAACCGGTTTTCAAAACGAGCCAGCCATTGCGTCGTCAGCGAAATCTCGGGCACCAGAATCAATACCTGGCAGCCGTTTTTCAAAACTTCCGCCGCGGCCTCGAAATAAACTTCCGTCTTGCCGCTGCCGGTCACGCCGTCCAGAAGCGTCACCGAAAAACCCCGTCCGACTTTTTGCACCAGAGCGTCTGCCGCCGCCTGCTGCTCGGGTGAAAGTTTTACTTTGCGGAAATCCGGCCGCGGCGGAGAAAACGCCTTTTTCTTTTCCACCGTAAAGGGAATCAGCACTCCGGCTCCGATCAGAGTATTGACAACCCCCGCTCCGCAACCGGCGCCTTTGCATATTTCCGCTTTGGAATATGGGGCATGTTTTAATAGGTCCATTACATGCCAGCGGGCGTCGGAATTTTTCAGTTTGGCCTCGGCCAGGGTTTTGCCGCTCAATCGGTAAAGCGTGGCCGTCTGCGGGGCGTCGAACGCCTGCCGCACGCTGATCACCATTTTAAGTACCAGCCCGAGCGGCGCGCAGTTGTAAGCGGCGGTAAATTCCACCAGCCGGCGCAATTCTTCCGCAATCGGCGGAAAATTAAATTTTTCGATCACCGTTCGGATCCGTTTGTCATCAAGCCCGGAACTTTTGCCGTGCCGCCAGACCACACCGATCTGTTCTTCCCGCCCGAAAGGCACCCGCACCATGGTTCCGAGAGGCAGTTCTTCTTCGCTCTCGTAATCAAACGGTTCGTTAAAAGGCAATGGCAGCAAAACTCCGATAATCATTTATCCGCTCTTTTTTCAAAAAAACGCTTTTATCATACACGCTGCCTCCCAAAAAACCAGACGCAAGGCGCAACAATCCCCAAAAACTTGGCGAACCTACGCTCCCTTGGATTGTCAAAACGTGAAAAACATGTTATGCTGACCGGCAACGGAGAAAAAATGAAGGAACAAGACAACAGAGGCTCTGCCGTTTTGTCTGAAGACAACGGCAGAGAGAACAGAGAAATGAAAAACTTTTGCGCCGCCATGGCCGCAAACCATTCCGCCATTTCGGAGCGGATCGCCGCTTTCCGCACCCGCCGCAACAGCGAAAGTGTTCAACGGGCAAATATTGTGGCCGGCATGCGGGCCGACCATCTGCGACTGCAACAAAAACGGCAGGAACTGGCGGAAATGACCGACGGCAGCCCGGCGGCAACCTATTCGCGTTTTGCCGACAGGCATTACCGCTGCGAAGACATCGTCGCCGAAGAGGCGGCCCGGTGTCGGCAAACGGCGGGAACGGAAAGGGCTTCCCCTTCTTTGGACGCGGACAAGCCGACGGTTTCCAAATCTTCGGCGCTGCGCAAATTCATGAACTTTTTCCATGAGGAATACGCCTGAAACGAATATATGCCTTCAACACACGCCTTGTCATGCAAAAAAAATCCCGTATGCCGCAAAAGCAAACGGGATTTTTCTAAACATCAGACTGTTCAAGCCTATTTGACCATAATGACCGGGCCGGAGTGTGAAGAACCTTCGATCTTCAGACTGTCGCCCGTTTTCAGCAGCATCATCTGAACGCCGTCCCGCGGGTATTCAAAAATCCGGCAGGCGCCTCCTTCCAGCATGATCAGATTGCGGCTGATGATTTTTCCGGTTTCCGGGTCGGTATAAATCACGAACTGTGCCCGCGTGATCTTATACCATCTGCTTGTTGTTTCCATGACGTTTGTATTTTAAAAACGGTTTATAATAATGTGTTAATCGTATTTGCGTATTTAACAGCTTATATTATTCTCCGCCTTTGTCAACAAAGCTTTACAAAATCTTAAACTTCGGCGGATAAAATTTATTTTCATGAAAGAGGAAATAAAATTTCATGCCGACGGCATTTTAAACGAAGCGATCCGCAGCTGGCGCCAATGGCTGCTGGACGAACGCCGCTATTCCGTACACACGGTTGACGCCTATGCCCGCGACCTGGCTTTGTTCACCGCCTTTCTGGCAGCCCGGGAAGACCTCTGCCCGGAGGGAAAAGTATCGCTCGGCCTTTTGAAAAAACTGAAAATCCGCGACTTTCGCAGTTTTATCGGTGCCCGCAGCGCCGGCAACAAAGAAAAAAGCACCATTGCCCGCGAACTTTCAAGCATCCGCAATTTTTTCCGCTGGCTCGACCGGCAGAATCTGGTTCAAAACCCGGCCGTCAGCATCCTTTCATCCCCGCGCAGAAACAAAGTGCTGCCGAAAGCCGTCGGCGTCAAAGAAACGCTTAAGCTGGTCAACGAGGCCGGACAAGAGGAAAACGAAAACTGGCTCATGCTGCGCGACAAGGCGGTATTTACCCTGCTTTACGGCTGCGGGCTGCGCATTTCGGAAGCCTTGTCCATAACTCCGGCCGACCTTAAAACCGGCGACATTCTCCGCGTCCGCGGCAAAGGCGGCAAGGAAAGGCTGGTGCCGATGCTGCCGGTGGTGATTAAAAGAATCGAAGATTATCTCAACGCCTGCCCTTACCATATTCACGAAGACGAAGCGTTATTTCTGGGCGTGCGCGGCGGACGCCTCAATCCGCGGATCGTCCAGCGGCTGACGGAACGGCTGCGCGACGGACTGCATCTTCCAGGCAACGTAACGCCGCACGCCCTGCGCCATTCGTTCGCCACTCATCTGCTGGCGGAAGGAACCGACCTGCGATCCATTCAGGAGCTGCTCGGACACGCTTCGCTTTCCACTACCCAACGCTACACCGAAGTGGAAATTTCCACCCTGCAAAAAGAATATGACGGCGCCCGCCTTCTCGGCGGCAAATAAAGACGGCAAAGAATATGACGGCGTCCGTTTTCCCGGCGGCAAATAAAGACGGCAAAGAATATGACGGCG